>Ga0082212_10006716_pt1 | contig 15387 bp, 13 predicted proteins | sample TergutNt197P3_FD_71548 | JGI IMG/M metagenome (GOLD analysis project Ga0082212, IMG submission 71548) | Neocapritermes taracua P3 segment gut microbial communities from Petit-Saut dam, French Guiana - Nt197 P3 | ecosystem: Host-associated > Arthropoda: Insects > Digestive system > Gut ...
ACTAACCTCCACCACGGGCATTTTACTTTACAGTAGAGTCAATGTCAAATTTTCTCGCGAGCAGAATGCAAGCCCCCTGTAAAACAGTGACAAAAGCCGGAATGGAGCCGGTACTCCGGCGTAATGACGGAAACAACGTCAACCGTCCGTCATTGCGCTCCGCTCCATTCCGGCTTTGGTTATTCCGTTATGTTATTGCGAAACTAGGGAGAGACGGAGTCCAAGGTCGTTGCGCCTGTTCGCCGGATCGATGCTGCCCCGATAAGCAGACCGGCAACCCTCGGCATTGATGATCCACCCCCCGCCACGAATCACACGAAGCGAGCCGTTACCGGTTCATTATTCTATTGGCACGGGATTTACTCTTGATAATCATTGCGGGTGCATTATACTCGACATCGAGGTTGTTTTCAACGCTACCCGATCACATTGAAAGGAAACATTATGAGCAGAAACAAAACTTACGATACAGTCGTCCAAACGACGTTTGATACGCCATTAGTCCGGTTGGGACGCATCATTCCACGCGATCACGCAACGGTGTTGGTCAAACTCGAATACTTCAATCCGCTTTCCAGTATCAAAGACCGCATCGGTCGGGCAATGATCGAAGCGGCGTGGAATGCGGAAATTCTCAACCCAGAGACGGAAATCATCGAACCGACGAGCGGCAATACTGGCATTGCTCTTGCTTTTGTTGCCGCTGCGAATGGTTTGAAGTTGACGCTGGTGATGCCGGATACGATGAGTGTCGAACGCCGCCAACTGTTTGCGGCATTGGGAGCCAACCTCGTCTTAACTCCCGGTCAAAATGGCATGAAGGGAGCCATTGAAAAAGCATACGAGTTAGCAAATGCGAACACGAATTCTTGGATTCCGCAACAATTTGAAAATCCATCGAATCCGGTAATCCATGAAACAACCACCGGTCCAGAAATTTGGGCAGATACGCAGGGAAAGATTGACATTTTTCTTGCGGGAGTCGGCACCGGCGGAACGATCACCGGCGTTACCCGATACTTGCGGGGACGTAATAAGGCGATTCTGTCGTATGCAGTGGAGCCTGCTGATTCGCCAGTCATATCGGGCGGCAAGGCGGGTCCGCATAAGATTCAGGGAATCGGAGCGGGATTCATTCCGAAGAATCTCGACACATCTCTTCTCAGTGGCATTGAAACCGTAACAACGGACGAAGCCTTCACTTGGGGGCGACGCTTGGCAAAAGAGGAAGGTATTTTAGCAGGCATTAGCAGTGGAGCGAATGTTGCCGTTGCCGCTCGATTGGCAGCGAAGCCGGAAAATAAAGGCAAAACGATTGTAACGGTAGCCGCCAGTAGCGGCGAACGCTATCTCTCGACCCTATTGTTTCAGGACGATTGAGGGTTTTACTCCCAGAATTGGAAAACAAAAGCCGGAATGGAGCGCAGCGCAATGACGGGACGGAGCCGCAAACTATTTCGGCAAACACGTCGCCAGTACGATCAGCACGTAACCCGTTACGAGATTCGCATCGTTTTCCATAAATTGCCTATTGGCTTCGTTGATCCACGAACCGTCCGACTTCTGTTGCGAGAGCAAATACTCCGACAAGTCGGCACGCCAGTTGTGCTTCTTGCCATCCGCACTTTCCAGAACCGGCGAGTTCAGAACATTAAGCGTTTTCGCCATCGTGTGGTGATGGTAAAACAATCCTTCGGCACCGCGTCCCGGATTTTCCGTAACCGAATAATTTTTGGCAATCCAATCGAGGGCGGCTTTCACCCGCTTGTCCTCGGCAGTCAAACCTGCATAAATCATGCTCTTCAAACCAGCATACGTCATCGAGCCGTAACTTCGGCGATTCAACCCGTCGGCATCGTCCGTCGGTTGATTGACGTAAATAAAGCCGCCGTCCAAGTTTTTGGTGTTCTGTGCAATGAAGGGCATCGTATTGTGTTCCGACTCCAAATTTTGGCATCGGGAAACAAAAATGAGTGCCTTTTGGATTGCCGGATCGTCCTCTTTTGCGCCGGTTGCTTTGAGAGCATCGAGAAAAAACTGGGAGTTCGACAAGTCGGGACGTGATGTTCCGCCGTAGCCCAAGCCGCCGTAATTCGGGTCTTCCGGCTTCGTGTCCCGTTCTTCGGTGTATTGCTGTTTTCGTAAAAACTTATCCGCTTTGGCAAGCAATTCCTTGTAAGGTTCCTTGCCATCTTTCTTTTTGGCGGCTTCGTTTGCTTTGGCGAAACACATCACGGCGCAGCATGTTTCGTAGTTTTGCAGAAAACCGTCGGGAGTATAAACACCGCCGTCTTCGCGGATGGATGCCTCCATAAATTTGAGACCGTTTGCAATCATCGGATCATCGATGCTGACTCCTGCATCGAGGAGTCCTGCGAGAATGATCGTGGTGGGACCGATACCGGTGCGAGGAGAGGCTGACCAACTGCCTGCCGGACTCTGTGCCGAGCGGAGATAGGTAACGCCTTTGTCGAGCGATTGACGAATCTTGGTTACATCTTGGGCAGCGGCAAACGTTGCCGAGAAGAGGAAAATCAAAATGAAAAAAACGTATTTTGGCATGATTGAATAATGGTTAAGTGTTTATAATGAACGAAAAATAAAAATTATTCCGTCATTGCGCTGCGCTCCATTCCGGCTTTTATTAACGGAACAAAAGCCGGAATGAAACGAAGTGGAATGACAGACAGCAGGCACTGCCGCAATCTTACAATAGCGTCTCTGCTTTATCGTCGTTACACGACGACCATAAAATGTCCAATTTTTGGGCGGACGCGGCACGACTGATATTGTATCCGTTTGAAGGCAAACTTCAAGTATCAGAGGCGTATTGACATCGGCATGAACGTAGTTTATACTCTCTTTTCGGTATGGAACACTCAACGATTGCTCTTGCGAAACAAACGGCTGGTCTTCTCGCTCTGGAAGACGGACGCTGCTTTCATGGCACCTCTGTCGGTTACGAAGGATTCTCGACAGGAGAAGTCCTTTTTCACACCGGCATGACGGGGTATCAAGGCGTTTTCACCGATCCTTCTTATGCCGGACACATCGTGGCGATGACCTATCCGCAAATCGGAAACGTCGGTGTCAATCCCGAAGATAATGAGTCCGATGTCAAACCGCCGCTCTGCGGTGTGCTTATGCGGGAACTTTCCACCAGAGTTTCCAACTGGCGGGCAACCGAAAGTCTGCCTGACTTCTTCAAACGCCATAAAATCGTTGCCCTCTCCGAAATTGATACCCGATCAATCACGCAACATCTGCGTGCGCACGGCTCCAAGCGGGCGGTAATTGCTTCCGGCGATTGGAATACCGACGAGTTAATCCAAAAGGCAAAAAGTTGTCCGCGAATCGAAGATACTGACTTCGTGGAACACCTCACCGTATCGGCACCAATGGAGTGGTCTTCACCGGACATGGAGGTCCAGCCGATTTGTTCCAAGAAAATAGTGGTCTTCGATTTCGGCGTGAAGCGGAGCATTTTGCAATCGTTGGCATCGCTGGGGGCAAAAATAACTCTTGTACCGGCTCAGACTTCGGCGGCGGATGTGCTGAAAATGCAACCGAATGGTGTGGTGTTGTCCAATGGACCCGGCGATCCTGCGCGACTGGGAAGCATTGCCGGTGAAGTTGCGAAATTGCTCGGCAAAGTACCGATTTTTGGAATTGCTCTCGGACATCAAATTCTCGGCAGGGCATTGGGGGCATCGACGTACCGATTGCCTTTCGGACATTGGGGCACGCAACCGGTGATGAACAAACGGTCGGGCAAAGTCGAAATAACTCCGCAGAGTCACAATTTTTGCCTTGCAGCGGAATCGTTGCCGCCGGAAATTGAAGTTACGCATGTCAATTTGCACGATGGCTCTATCGAAGGATTTCGACATAAGGAATTGCCGATGATGTCGGTACAATTCCAACCTGCCGGACTGCATGATACGGCGTATTTGTTCGAGCGATTTTTGCAGTTGTGAACAGGGACGTTCAAGTTCAGTTGCGGATTCAGTCAAGATAGAAGTTTTTGTGTACCTCCAGTTTAGAGGTGAAAACGGCGGCGACGATAAGATTGACATTTTTCCTGTCTTTTCCTATAATATACCGCCTTGGATGGGGTGATTCGTGATTTTGATTTTCTATTATGCTGACAGTTCGTTCTTTCGGTAACGAAGACCCGCCCCGGCTTCTACAACTTTGGCACAAAACCCAACAACGCCTGGACGGTTTCACTCCACTGCCGTCTCTCTCATTAAATCAGTTGCAAATTCAAATGCTCGGACTTCCGATGCTGGACCCTAAGTCCGTGATGCTTGCCTTTGACGAAGACGTACCCATCGGCTATGTTCACACCACATTTGCCCCTTCTCACGACGGCTATTCTTTCGATTACACGACCGGACAAATCTGTTTTCTTTGTGTTGATCCGCAGTATCCCGACGTTGTCGGGGCGACAATCGAACTGATTCAAGCGGGAGAACACTACCTTTGCACACGGGGAGCAAAAAGGATTTTCGGCGGTTCTCCTTCGCCGAGCGCACCGTTTTATACCGGATTTTACAGCGGTGGGGAAGCCATCGGCATTCTCCGTTCCGACGAACCATCCGTCAACGCCTTTCTCAAAGCGAACTATCAGATTGATCAGAATACCATTTGGTTTCACTTTGATCTTCGAAATGACATGCCGACTATCGCCGCCGACTCCTTAGGTTATGACGATAAATTTGAGGTCGAAATCCACGAAGTCCCGGAAGCAAAAACTTGGTGGGAAGGATGCACGTTCACCAATGGAATATGGTTCGACGCAACCGCCTATTTGGCACAAACGAATCGTCCCGTTGCCCGATTGCGAACACGTATTGCGTATCCCGACACGGAAAATTTTTTGACAATGTACAGCGGAACTTGGCTTGCCAGCCTGATCGAACTTCGTACGCATCCTGATTTTTCGGACGACGGAATAAAAAATTATCTTCTGAGCGAACTCGTTCAGTATTTGGTCGCTCATAATCAAGTCGTTCAAGTGGAGGCTCACACCGCTGAGGGTTCTCCATTGTTTGAACTGCTTCGCCGGCAAGCGTGGAGAGAGCGAAACGGCGGATATGTGTTCGTGAAAAAAAGTTTGAGTTAGGAGATGAAATATGTTACGCATTGGTCTTGGACACGACACGCATCGACTCGTTGACGGCACCGCCATTTTGCTCGGCGGAGTACGGATCGAACACAAAAAAAGTCTTTTAGGACACAGCGATGCTGATGTATTGCTCCATGCCATTACCGACGCGCTGTTGGGCGCAGCAGGTCTCGGCGACATCGGCGAATTGTTTCCCGATACCGATCCCGCGAATCGAAACCGCAACTCCGCCGAAATGCTCCAAATCGCTTGGGAGCAAGTCCGGCAACAGCATTGGCAAATCGTCAACCTTGACATTGTGCTGTTTGCGGAAAAGCCGAAAATTGCTCCGCACAAGACAGCGATTCGACAGCGCATTGCCGAATTATTGGAGATTGATATGCACCAAATCGGCATTAAGGCGAAGACCGGCGAAAGCGTCGGCATTATTGGACGCGAAGAAGCGATAGCAGCGGAGTGTGTCGTGCTATTGCATTTAGGAACAATCTGTCATCGTTCACAAAATCCAGACTGGAACGCAGCGCAATGACGGTCGATGCGTAACCCTTTGCGTCCTCTGCGGTAAAATTTAACCGCAAAGGACGCAAAGAACGCGAAATTACTTCCGTCGCCGTCTTGCCAAACCGAGACCCGCTAAACCCAAACCAATGATCGCTAACGTCGCCGGTTCAGGAACGGAAGAGCCATTGCCGCCGTCAATGCCGTCAATGTAAGTTACAAAGCCGGTCAAGTTATTGAAACTCCAATCGGCAGTGAAATCGCCATCGTTGAGAATCCAAAAAGACTCCGCACCAAAGGCGACTTCAAATGAATTGAGACCATCGGCTCCACTGACGTTGCTCGCACCGAACATATCGCCGAGCAGGTCGGTCAAATTGAATCCATCAACGAAATCGAACGCTGCGAAGAAGGACGACACCAAGTTATCGTCGTAACTGAAACGGGACATGTCGAGTGCAACGTTGCCGTAAGTCAGATCGACGTTCTGTGCTTTGATGCTCGAAGTGAAACCGGGTGCCGAATCATCCGCAAAAGCAGAAATGGTCATGTACCCGCTACCGTTGCTTGCGAATTGGAGGTTGTTGACGTTGCCCCAATTTCCGGTATTGTTCGCAGAGTTGCCCGCAAGGGTTAACGTGCCGAGAGAACCGTTACCTGCGTTATTGTACGTACCGGCGTAGTAGGTCATGTTGTCAATCGTACCGGCGTTTTCAATCGTGCCGCTGTAAAGGTTCGCGGTGGTGATTTCGCCGCGACCGCCGTTGAAGGCGTTGAGCAAGAGCCCACCCGTGAGCTTACCCGTGTCATCCTTGCCGACGTTTGCCGTAATAATGATACCTGTACCTTTGGCACCATGTCCGTTATACACGGTTCCACCGAGGATGTTTGCGGTGGTGATTTCGCCGTCGCCATAGCCGCCGGTTCCGCCTTCGCCGCCTTGTCCCCATCCCCCCGCATCACCTGGCCAGCCACCACTATAGTCACCCCAAGTTCCCCACTGTCCTAAATTGCCGGTAAAACCATTGCTACCGCCCTTTCCATTGGACAATACTCCATCAGTATAGACGTTTGCTATTCCGATGTAGCCAGTACCATCGCCACCATTCCCACCCGTACCTCCTTTTCCACCATCACCTCCATTGCCACCAGTGTACGCGCCCAATGACTGGTGACCATTGCCACTTTTACCGCCGTTTCCTCCAGTACCACCCTTACCACCATCACCTCCCTGACCGTTGTTCAAGGTTCCGAAAGCGTTGACGTTGGCAATTCCGATGTTACCTTCACCGTTGCCACCGTTACCGCCCGTGCTACCTGTACCACCGTCGCCACCTGGTTTGCCATTTTCAGCATGGATAATCCAGTTAAACCACGACCCGGCATTACCGCCATCACCGCCGTTCCCGCCGGTGCCGCCGGTACCGCCGGTACCGCCGTTGCCATTGGACAAGATTCCAGAGATTTCTGCCTTTGTAATGGCACTGGTGGCGATGGTATCGTCACCTCTACCGCCGGATATAGTTTCATCATGACCTTTTCGCGTTGCTTTATCCCAATTGTCGCCGGCTCCAGCATTTCCTGGGGTGCCTCCCTGTCCGCCAACATAGCCGATGTTACCATCGAGACCTCTACCGAAAGACACGGTTCCGCCGTCTTCGATGTGTGCCTCGCCGATGGTGGCGTTGCCAAAATTGTTAACGATACCGTTGGTGAGATATGCCTTGTCGATGGTGGCGTTATCGAAATTGTTGAGATACACCGTGCCGCCTCCCGGTGTGATCTCGTTACCTGTTTTGGGATCAACATTGGTAACAACGGCATTTATGATTTTGGAATTGTCGCGATTGTTCACTGTACCATCTGATAACAATGCATCAGTGATCGTCGCCCCCTAGGTTGTCGATCTTCCCGCCATAAACGAGACTGACAAAATCAATTGTGGAAGATGAACCAATGTTTTGCAAATATCCTCGCTCGCCAACAACAGCCACCCCAACATAGGCACCTTCCGAATTCCACAAATCGGCTCTCCCTTCACGCTCGCCGCTAACGATAACCGAAGTGATTTTGGCATCGGCACCGATATTGTTCAATTTCCCATAGGAATTCACCGTTGCTCCTACTTTGTCATTTATTTGCTCTCGTCCACTTGTATAGCCGATTAGCCCATGGTTGTCCAAGATTCCTCCTGCTTGGTGTCCATTTGCCATCCCAAGACCGCCGATGGTTGCGTACTCAACAATCCCTTCATTATTTACAGTCATACTACCGTATCCTGTAATTGTGCCTTCGAGTGCTGCGTCCAATTCGAATCGTTGCACTTGAGCCATACCAGCGATGTTGGAGAAAAGATTCGCAGCACCTCCGACTCCTGCGAAGATGTCGACCGCAGAGAATACAGTACGCACAGCATCAACCGCGTAATCGGTTTTCGTTTTTTGCTCTGTCATCGTGCCCTTGATAGCTCCTCCCATCGTCTGTACATTGGTATAACTGTAAACACCTAATCCTTGATAATACTGCCCTGAGTGAATCAGAAAGGTTTCTGCACTGGATGACTCTTGTCTCCACTCTCCGCCGCTTTTCCCCAAAACACCATTGGTAGAAATATTTTGTCCCCACACATTTCCCGGCAGGGCGAGCAAGAGAGCGGCGAGCAGAAAGCTCACGCAACACGAAAGTTTGTACGTTGTCTTCATAAATTGTCCTTTCCGCCGGAGTACCGGCTAAATGAGGTTGTCAACAGAACCGCAATCGCTCGATGGCAATCAATGCGCAAGAGCGGCATCCCGCAAGGGTGCCGGCGAGTCTCGCACCAACACGCCTTCTACCGGCATACTTGTGTATGCCGCTCTTGCGTTTGCGCAATCTTACGATTGCGGCTCTGTTAACGGTTTGGGTTTGCGAGTTCGACAACAAGAACGCTCAAGACAGGAGCGATGCGTTTATGAGATGGTTCTCTTCACACCGACCAAAGTGTTGCGATTAAAATAATGCGCCGAAGATTTCCATTGTTACTGCGCAAGACGCTCCCTTTCCGGGAGTTGCGTCACTTTCAGTAACAAAGGTCATCTTCACACGGCAAGCCATTTTCATGGCAAGCCGCTGGTCTGTGAAGTCAACCAATCCGCCCCTCGGCGGCTCACAAAAGTTGACAAACTCTAAATTTATCTGTCCGGCAGAACCGGACAACTATTTCTATTACTCCCATTGTAAGATGTTTTTTTGGAAAATGCAAGGTATGTCAGAAACTTTTCCTCTTGTTGACTTTTTCCATTCCTCCGGCTACGATTGATGCTGGTAAAAACAATACGGGGGAATCATGTTCGTACTGGAAAATTACTGGATCGGTGTTTTGTTCTGCGTCATCACGATGCTCTGCTGGGGATCGTGGGCGAACACACAAAAATTGGCAGGAAAAACCTGGCGGTACGAATTGTTCTACTGGGATTACGTCTTCGGCGTTGTGCTGACGGCACTGATCTTTGCGTTCACCCTCGGAAGTATGGGAACAACAGGACGCGGTTTTCTTGTCGATCTCGGTCAAGCGGATTTATCGGCACTCGGTTCGGCATTTCTCGGTGGAGTCGTGTTCAATGCGGCAAACATCCTGATCGTTGCCGCCATTGCGATTGCCGGGATGTCCGTCGCTTTTCCCATCGGGATCGGCTTGGCGTTAGTCCTCGGCGTGTTGATTAACTACGTCGCCAAACCAGAGGAGTCGGGAGACCCCGTTTTTCTCTTTGCCGGAGTGGCACTCGTTACCGTTGCCATCATCATCAATGCAATGGCATACAGGCGTTTACCCAACCAACAGCAAGGCGGCGGAAGCACCAAGGGAATCCTTATTGCCATCGTCGGCGGTATTTTGATGTCGCTGTTCTACTTCCTCGTCGCTCGTTCCCTTGCCGGGACACTGCCCGACGGAACAACACTCGAAACAGGAAAAATCACACCGTACACGGCTAACGTCGTTTTCACATTGGGGGTTCTCGCCAGCAGTTTTCTTTTTGTAACGGCAATCATGTACAAACCTTTTACAGGAACTCCGGTTGCTCCGAGTGCCTATTTCAAGGGCACGCCGCTCGATCACCTTTGGGGAATTGTCGGCGGAAGCATTTGGGCAGTCGGAATGACGCTCAACGTGATTGCGTCCAGTGTTGCCTCACCTGCTGTTTCGTATGGTCTCGGTCAGGGTGCCACATTGGTTGCCGCCATTTGGGGCGTTTTCGTTTGGCGTGAATTCAAAGCCGGTAACGCAACGGTCAAAATGATGCTCAACGCCATGTTCGCTGCATTTTTCATCGGCTTGACGTTGATTATTTGGACGAAATTGTGAACGGAAGACCATCAGAGCCGCTATTGTGTTGTGTGGTCGATGTTTCTTTTTATCCAACGTTGTGTTATATTTACGTCGCTCCAGCAAAACCAGACGGAACAATGCAGGTTTTGGAAATTTACCAATCGAGACAAGGCGAAGGAATTTGGACGGGACAGCCCAGCGTCTTCGTTCGATTCTTCGGTTGTCCATTGTCCTGCCGATTTTGCGATACCGCTTATGCCCGAAGCGACGGCGAGGAAGATGAATTCGGTGCCGACCTCACTCCCGAAGAAATTGCCGGTCGTGTCCTGTTGCTCGACTTGCCGCACAGCGTTCTGACTGGCGGAGAACCGATGATGTCGCCGGATATTGTCGAACTCACCAAACTGCTCAAGGAGTTCGATTATCAAATCACGATTGAAACTGCCGGTATCTTTTTTCAGCCGGTCATCTGCGACTTAATGTCGATCAGTCCGAAGTTACAAAACACCATACCGACAAACGGCGATTTAGAAAGCATCCGAAAGCACAACAATGAGCGGTCAAAACCGGAAGTCGTTCAAGAACTGATTATCCGCTACAATTATCAACTGAAATTTGTGATTGACACGGAAGAAGACCTCTACGAAGTCGAAGAATACGTATCCCAACTTCACGGGATTGTTCCGAGCCAGGTTTTGCTGATGCCGCAGGCGATAGATGTCGAAACGATGCACCAGAAAGCAACGTGGATCGAGCCTTTTTGTGCAACAAGAGGCTACCGCTATTGCCCCCGAATGCAATTGATGTGGTATGGAAACAAACGAAGAACGTGAGGAAAGGAGAAAGGAGTAAGGAGAAAGAAAAGAGGAGTAAGGCGCAGCCTACTCCTTACTCCTTACTCCTTACTCCTTACTCCTTACTCCTTACTCCTTACTCCTTACTCCTTACTCCTTACTCCTTACTCCTTACTCCTAAACAATGACACAGTTTGCCGTTTATCCTGGTTCGTTTGACCCCTTTACATTAGGGCACATGGACATTGTGCAACGAGCAAGCCGACTGTTTGAGCGGCTTGTAATCGGAGTGGGAGTCAATTTGGACAAACAACCGCTCTTTACGGCAGATGAACGAGTCGAATTGATTCAACTTTCGACGGCTCATTTGAGCAACATCGAAGTTATTACGTATCAAGGCTTAACGGTTCGGTTCGTTCAGCAACTTGGCGCCAAAATTATGATTCGCGGCGTTCGACCGATTACAGATATTCCGGCGGAACTAACGATGATGATGGCAAACCGGCGGCTTGCCCCGGATATTGAAACGCTCTTTCTCTTTGCAGACGGTGAACTGGCACACGTTTCCAGTTCACTCATCAAAGAGATTGCTCCGATTGCCGACGAGCAGACGTTCGCAAACTTTCTGCCGAAGCCGATTGTCAAAAACGTGCTTGCGCGGCTTGCAAAGGAAAACTAGGCGGCAATGGCTTCAACCGCAAGCAACCGGCACATACGGTCGATCAATTTGTCGGTCTCGAACGGTTTTTGCATGAAATCGTTTGCTCCCGATGCCATCAGTTCGGCGACCTTGTCTCGTTCGACCATTCCACTGATGCAGATGATCTTGACATCTTTCAACGAATCGTCGTTGCGAACACGAACGCAAACTTCCTTACCGTTGATATCGGGAAGCATCACATCAAGTACAATGAGAGCGGGTTTGTATTCCGTAACCATCATTCCTGCCTCGAAACCGTTATTGGCAACTCTCGTTTCAAATCGTCCGTCCCCTTCCAAAACAGAGACAATCAAATCAACCAAATCGGGATCGTCGTCGACGACCAGCACTTTTCGTTTGCCTGTTTCGAGGGCATCGGTCGGAATACCGTTAACCCGCATGAACCTAAAGAGTTCTTCGCGAGGAATTCGACGAAATTTGCTACCGGGCACCCGAAATCCTTTGAGTTGCCCATTGTCAAAGCACCGAATAATCGTTTGCTGACTGACCTTACAGATTTTGGCAGCATCGCCCGTTGTGAACACTGTTTTGATTGCCGTTTTAATTGCCATAAAATTGCTCCGTCTTAAGTGTGGGGGGAACCGTACTGTCGAAATTCCTTATATCTCGACTTTTTTACACTGCTACGAGTGTTAACATCGGCAAAATCGGTAAGATTTATGAATTTTTCCGATTTTTTTTATTTTACCGGTTTTGCCGATAATGCGGATTATAACTATTTTGCCGATTTTGTCAAGACAAAAATCCCCCTCGCGACTGGGTGTTTTGTGCTACAATGGTCGTATGGACACGGCAACACGACGCGGCGGGGTGTTTCTTACACCCCTTCACTTTGCGGAAAAAGCCTACGAATATCTCGAAAGTACGCTCGGCAAGGATTGGTATCAATCGGGCGATTATCGACTTTGGGATATGGCGGCGGGGACGGGACATCTCGAACATTTTCTACCCAAAGATGCCCTCAAATACTGCTATCTTTCGACTTTGGAACAGAAAGATGTTGAGCATCTTCGACAGAAATTTCCCTCGGCAACGGTGTTTCAGTACAATTATCTTGATGACGATGTGGCGGAACTTTTCAAAAAGAGCGGGGGGCATTTTAGAATGAGCGGGTGGCGTAAGCCCCCCGGTGAGTCCGAACCAAACCGCCCAAAACCGGGGGGCTTACGCCCCCCGCTCATGCAAAACGATTTGGCAAACCCGCAAATCAAGTGGATCATTCTGGTCAATCCGCCGTATGCGACCGCTCAGGAAGCCGGGTTGAAAGGAGCCAGCAAAAGCGGAGTGTCCGACACCAAAATCCGAAAGCAGATGCATGCCGAACATCTCGGCGAAGTTTCCCGCGAACTGTATGTGCAATTCTTATATCGCATCATGCATGAATTCCAACATCGGGAGACTCTGCTGGGATTATTCTCGCCGCTCAAGTATTTGATTTCGACCAATTATCAAAAGTTTCGAGACAATGTGTTTCACGCCGCTTTTCAATCGGGTTTTGTTTTTTCCTCGGACAATTTCGGAGGGACTTCCAAGACGAGTCATTTTCCGGTGGCGTTTATTCTGTGGGAGATGCCTGCAAGCCCTAGCCCTGCAAGGGCGCAAGACCTAGCCCAGGGCAAGCGGTACTCCGCGCCGCCCTGGGATTCCGAGCCACCCCCTGATGTTCAGCCGCCCCGACAGGGGCAAGAGAACCGAGTCCGTGATGACGACATTCTCTTGCCCTTACAGGGCGGCAACAATTGCAACGGAATTGCCAACCCAGAGCATTGCCCTGGGCTAGGTCTTATGCCCCTTACGGGGCGAATACTTTATGAGGATACAGTTGTCCAAAAAAAGAGAGAACCAATCGAAATTCAACTCGACATCTTGGACACCGCCGCCCAAAAAATCGGCATAAAAACGGTGAAACCGGAAAATCGGAACGACTTTTTGAGCCGCTGGATCAAACGCCCACGAGCAACAGTCATCTTTCCGCCGTTTGGTTCGGCATTGACCATCAAGTCGGACAATGTCGATACCCGAAATCGGATTGCCGAAGATTTTTTGGCATCGCTCATGTGTCCCGGTAACGAGTTGCAAAATCAGCAGCAGACGGCATTTCTGTCCGGTCCGCAGGCAAGTGCCGGTGCGTTGTCCGTTACGCCGGATAATTTCGAGCAGGCAGTCATCGTTTTTGCCGCCCGGCGAGTACCGAAGGACACTTGGCTCAATCATGTTGACCAACTGTTGCGACCGAATCGTGAACTTTCGCCGCAATTTATCGGCGATTGTGCCGTCTGGAGTTTGTTCGACAACAAAAATCAAACGGTCGCCTTGAGAAATGTGGAGTATCAGAACCGGGTCTATCAAATCGTTAACCATTTTTTCCCGTTTCCGATGGAGGAAGTGATGAAAGCCGGGAACGCAGCGCAGCGAAGTGACCGGATCAATCGGCATGAAAATTCCTTCGTTGCGGATTGGCTTACAAAACAAACGTTGTCCGTCGAGGCACAAGCCGTGTTGACAATCACACGAGAAATCTATCGGCTCTTTTTTACGAATTGGGATGTTCTACCCAGAGCCGAATTCGGCATCGAAACTGACGATGCTGGTTGGTATCAAATTCGGCAGACTCTCTTGCACGCAAAACTCGGAGCGGATCTGCTCTCTGATCTTAAACATCGGCACGATCAGTTGAGAGAAACCATTTTGCCGCAGTTGTACAATTACGGAATCGTGAACTGATAACCCGTCATAAACTTACGATTGCGGAATCTCTTTTTTGCGATACAATAATCGAACAATGCAAAAGATTTCTGCTTCGATTGATTTCAATTCACAACGTGATTCGTCGGTTCTTTTTGAAGCCGCCGTGCAAAAAGAACCGATTCTCTTCGGACTTTGGACGTTCGATATTCGGCTCGGCAACAAAACGCTGCAACCCGTCGGTAAATGGACGGTCGTCTGCGAACACAAAGAAAAAGGTTGCGATTATCTCGAAATTGATTTGCCCCTCTCTGACGCTTATCGTCTGCAACGTAGTCTTCTTGTCAATCACAAAGATAAACTGCTACTGCTTTGCGATACGGTACTTGCTGATGAGGACTCTCCGTCAGCCGGAACGTTGTCGTATTGTGCCGAGTTTTCTGTATCGCCGAAGTTGCGAACCAAGATTTCCGACGAGGCGACCGAGATTGACTTCCGTCCTGCTGGTCGGACAGACGCACCGGCATTTCGTGTGTTGCCGCTGGCACTCCCGGAGTGGCACACTGCCGCACCGAGCGGTTTGGTCAGTGGAACACTTTCCGAAACGAGTGGAACGTTGGTTTTACAGCAGAAAAGTGCCGGTAAGTCGCTGTTTGCTCCGCTCTTGTTCGATTTGGATGCTGACCGATTGAACAAACGATACACTTGGCGGCAGTTGTCCGTTGGGGAAAACCTGCAACGGGTTCCAGAGGATCAGGCGGTCGGGTATCGGGTACAACTGGGGCAGGAACAATTTCTGTTGTACCGCTCGTTGACTCCGCAAGCCAACCGCACGGTGTTGGGGCACAATTTGATCGACGATTTTTGTTTTACCCGATTCGACCCGGAAACGGGAGTGGAACCGCTGATCGCCGTCGAAGTGCTCGGAAGATGATGGACACAAAGGTATTGAGTTTTCACATGAAAGCGATATTTGCAAGATTCACATCGGCGTGGAGCACAGAGTTTGCAAAGAAGGCAGACACTTTACGTGGTACGTAGTAAAGAAGAAAAAACAGGCAATACAAAACGGCAGGTACAACAAGGATTGTCTCCATACTTAATTACCGGATTCGTTACCGAATCAACGGCGTTTCTAAGTATCCTTAGAAAGGAGGTGATCCAGCCGCAGGTTCCCCTACGGCTACCTTGTTACGACTTAGTCCCAATCGCAGAGTTCATCTTCGGCACTTGATTCCTAATGGTTATCGCG
>Ga0082212_10006717_pt1 | contig 15386 bp, 14 predicted proteins | sample TergutNt197P3_FD_71548 | JGI IMG/M metagenome (GOLD analysis project Ga0082212, IMG submission 71548) | Neocapritermes taracua P3 segment gut microbial communities from Petit-Saut dam, French Guiana - Nt197 P3 | ecosystem: Host-associated > Arthropoda: Insects > Digestive system > Gut ...
GGACGGGGGAGCGAATGCGACCCCGCCCGAAGGGCGAGCCACAGGATGTGGCGAGTCAGCTCTTCGGTCCTGCCCCGGAGGACAAAGCAAGCCTGACGAAGTATCACACCAAACTGAGACGCTACCCCTAGCCCCTCTTGTGGTTTTCTTTATCTTCCGGCATTGTTCCGGCCTATAGCCGTCCATAAACGGGCGCCATTCGAGGATACCGCCATGCAACTGGGAAAATCCATCCGACTGGAACGCATCATTAACCGGGAAACGAAGCGCTGCATCATTGTACCCCTGGATCATGGGGTCACGGTCGGCCCTATCCCCGGCCTGGTTGACAGCAAAAAAACCGTGGCTGAAGTGGCTGAAGGCGGCGCGGATGCCGTGCTCATGCATAAAGGTCTGATCCGTTGCTGCCACAGGCGCTCGGGGCGCGATGTGGGTCTGATTGTCCACCTTTCCGCAGGCACTGCGCTGTCTCCTCATCCCAACACCAAGGTGCTGGTGGCCTCGGTGCGGGAAGCCCTGCGCCTTGGGGCTGACGCCGTGTCCGTGCATGTGAATCTCGGCGACGAAGCGGAAAGCGCCATGCTGGCGGACCTCGGCCGCATCGCCCGCGAGGCTGACGACTGGGGCGTGCCGCTCCTGGCCATGATTTATGCGCGCGGCCCGCACATCAAAAACCCCTTTGACCCGGATGTCATCGCCCACAGCGCCAGAGTAGCCACCGAGCTTGGAGCTGATCTGGTCAAGGTTCCGTACTGCGGCGACATCGACAGCTTCCGCCATATCGTTGAAAGCTGCTGCATCCCGCTGGTTATTGCGGGCGGCGAAAAAATGGACTCCACCCGCGCCTTCCTGCAAATGGCGGAAGACAGCATCAAGGCGGGCGGAACAGGTCTTTCCGTGGGCCGTAACGTGTTCCAGCATCCGCGCCCACGGAATCTGATGCGCGCCCTTTCCGGCATCGTGCACAAGGGCAAAAGCGTTGACGAAGCCCTGGCCGAAATGGGTGGGGCCCGGACCGGAAATGATTAATGAGGAGGCAGCCATGAAGTTGAATGAAAGCGAAAAATTTTGGTGTCCCATGAGCTTAGGCAGCAACCAGCCCTTCACCTGCCGGGGGAAGGAATGCGCGGCCTGGCGCTGGAATGAACCCAAGTTCGGGTCGGTCGAAAAACGGCGCGGCTACTGCGGCATGGCTGGAGAGCCCAAGTACCCGGTCAATCCCGATAACGAGAATTAACGCCGGCAGCGTTCCTGGAGCGCAGTTAAGCCCTGCCCTGTGTTACGTACACAGGGCAGGGCTTAATTTTTAGCATGAACTAAAAATTGCAAAATCAGCTCTATTATTACATTTTATATTGACATATTGCTTAAAAAAGACAAACATTCTTGCAGACAATTCAACTTTTTGTTGATGAACGAACTTTAGCCGGACGTATATTGTAATGCTGCCGATGTAACCCAGGAGTTTTTATGTCCCGCCCTTCTCCCGATGCTGCCGCACAGCAACATTCCGTATCAGGCCATGCACTTCCCCATCATTCCGAACTGGCGCAACGAATAGAGAGGTTCCAGGAGGCGGCAAAAGCTTTGCTGGACCTGCATGAGCAGGGCGAGCCGCGCAAAGAAGCGGGTTCCCGCCCTGCTGCCGCCGCGAGCGACGGATCGCGCTGCTACTGCCTCTCACCGACAACAGTGCAGCAAGAGCGGGAACTTCTGAAGAGATACCGGGCTGAGGATTTTCGCGGGCTGCTGGCGGAAGCGCATATGCTGCTGGTCGGCCTGGTGAAGATGATGAAGCTCGTCCACCCGGATGTGCGCTTGAGAGGTTATGTCATATCCAGCCTGGGCTGCCTGCTTGAGCAGGCCTCGGCACTGTTGCTTCGTATGCGGAATGTGTATGAGAACGTGGACCGGATAGACCAATAGCCTTGCTGTTGAAGCCCCGGCAAGCAGCGTTGCCGGGGCTTTTTACGATGCCGGAGCAGCAGCGTCCAACCAGTCAAGCAGGCGGATATTCATGTCCCGCTGCCCTTTCTGCCAGGCTTGCGCTTGCTCCGCCGCCAGCGGTTCCTGCCCGTCCAGGCGGCTGAGCAGGCGTTTGAAGCGACCGGAATAGGTATATTTGGAAACATCGCCGCAAACGTCCGTCCCGATAATTTTGTCCCGGCAGGCCGCAACCAGGGTTTGCAGATGCGCTTCCGTAAACACTCCCTGATCCCAGTTGGTCCTGGCCACTTCCGGAGCAAGCACATCCTTGTCCACGGACAGATATATCCGGGACGCCGCGCCCAGGACCGGTAACACAGCCTCGATCAGGTCGTCGGCCGAGGCGAAATTCCGGCCGTATTCCTTGCGCCCGATAAGGCCGAGCCAGTCCGCCCTCCGATTCACGTTCCAGTACGTCAGCTTGCGGCGCAGAAAGGGCGTGAGCCGGTTTTCCCAAGCACGGGGCAGAGTGATGTCCGGCGAACAGATGCCCAGCACATGCACATGGCGTACACCGTCCAGGGCCGCGGCATGGGAAACCCAGGAGCCGCAGTGCAGCCCAAAAAGATAGCGCATGTTGTCCGGATGATTGTCACAAACCACAACATCCAGGCCGGGCTCTCCGATCGGCGTTTTCTGGATAATTTTTCGCAACAGAAACAGACTTAGGTGATGAAAATCCCCGCTGCCTGTGAACACGCAGCCGTAGTCATCGGGCAAGGCCTCACACAAAAAATCTTCCAGACGCGAAAAATCCGCCCAGGAACAGCCGAAGCGAATGGTCTCCTGCCATGCTCCCAAGGGGATGCGCCGGGCGTCTCTGTCCAGGGACAGGACCGAGGCGTCGAAATCCAAAATAAGCGGTGTTTTGCCCTGCATAGCCGGTTCCGTTTTTTATTGTTTTCCACTCAGCACACGACTGTCCGACTCGAAAAAATGCCGTAATGGGTTGAGAATACGCCGCAACATCGGGCTTCTGACCCATACCAGGTGACGGGTCAGGGTAAACTTCGCTCCCAGAGCGGCCTTGACCTCAGGGTCTGTCCAGCCCGCCACATACGTTGTGCAGCCGTGTTGCAGGGCGATTTCCAGATTGACCAGCCAGCTTATGAAGTACAAGTTCAGATCCCTGGCCAGGGGATAACGGAAGCCGATGTATTTATCAATGAACAGGCCGTTGTGGTTCAGGCAGATATTATACCCGGCCAGCACGCCCTTGTGGCGATAGCAGACCACCACGCCCCGGATCCCGGCATGCCCGAGCAGAGCGGCAAAAAAGGACGGGCTGAGCAAGTCGAAGTGAACCTGGCTCTGCTCGTAAACCTCCAGGTACATGGCGTACAGTTCGGCAAGAAAAGCCGGATCAGCGAAGCAGGCATCCCCAAGAGGCAGTATCTGCACATCAATACTTTCGCGGGTTTTCATTTTACGCCGCAGATCCTTGCGGCGGCCGGACGAGAGCCCGGCAAAGTAGCCGTTGAGATCGCTGAAGTCCAACGGCACATAGGCAAGGGCCTGGCCTTCCACCTGAATGCAGCCCTGCTCCACGGCCTTGGCGGCCAGTTCCCCGGCATAGGCGTTGTCCTCTTCGCTCAAGAGCGGCGAGGCGTGGGGGAGATCCTTGATAATGGTCAAGGGCTGCCTGTTGCCCCGGCGTTGCAGCAGGCCGCACACGAGTTCTGCGGGCGCCACGTTGCCCGGCAGGGGCACATATTCGGTGATGGTGCTCCCGGCGAAACAGGTGGGGAAGGTAAGCTTGCGGTCCAGGGCAGTGGAAAAGGGCAGCCGCGCCAAACGCTCGCGGACGCTTGCATCCAGGGTGGTCAGCAAAGCAAAGTTCGTGAAAAATAGCGGCAGGCCCGTGGGTTCCTCTTCACAGACAAACCCGGCCGGAGGATGTTCGTGGAACAACGCGGCAAAATCCGGAGGTTCCAACAGATTGCGCGGGGGAGCCGCGGCACTCGCCGTCACAGGCGCTCCTTGAGTTCAGTTGCTATGCGACGGATTGTTCCCGGCGTAGCTCGACGCCGTTGTCCAAAACTTCCGGCACAACCTCCGGAACGTCTTCCTGCGCGTGGCGCGCAAGCTCTTCTTTTTCCGCCTCGCTGAGCAGGTTATGGAAATACACAGCCGTGGCGTCGCAGACCTTGTTCCGCTCCTGGTCCACGGTGATCATATGGTAACTGTTATCCAGAAGCAGCAGATCCGCTGGTCCGCCAAGGCGTTTACGCACATACAGCGCGTTACGCAAGGAGGCGATATCGTCGTTGCGGGCGTGAATCAGGAGCGCGGGCGTAACCACCTTGGGCAGGTCTTTTTTCACGATGGCTACCAAGCGCCACATCTCGCGCAGCGAAGTTCCGGGCGTTGAGGACAGCCCGGCAGCCGCGGAATCGCCGCTCCGCATCTGGGCATGAATGCGGCGGCGCAGTTTTTCGTTCATGATCCCGTAAGGAAACACTTCCTCAAAGCGATAGCGCTTGCCGATATATGGCAGGCGCAGCACCAGGGGCAGCAGGAAACTCAGCTTGGGGATGCTCCAGCCGTCCCAGCGCAGGGTGGTGGAATATAACCCCAGGCCCCGGACGCTATCGGGTCTGCGCTGCGCCAGATACAGGCTGAGTACCGCCCCGGCGGAAAGCCCGCCCACAAAAATCGCATCCATATGCTCGGCCATGCGCGCATGGGCCTGCTCCGCGCTGTCCGTCCAGTCGCTCCAGGTGGTGGCGATAAGGTCGGCCTCGGAGGAACAGTGCCCGGCCAATTGAGGGCAGAGCACGGAAAAGCCGTATTTATTCAGCCGCTTGGCCACACTTTTCATTTCCGTGGGCGTTCCGCCCAAGCCATGCACCAGCATAACGCCGATGCGGCTGCCGGGAAAAAAGGGGCCGAGTTCTTCAAGACTTTGCATAGGGGCTGTCTCCAAATAGTTCTTTTGCCCAAATAGCTGCGTCATCCGGCCCTTTTTGTTCCGGTCGAGTACTATAAGAGCTGACTCGCCACCTCCTGTGGCTCGCCCTTCGGGCGCAGTCGCTTCGCTCCTGCGTCCAATTCCGCTATCCTGCGGAATTGTCACTCCCTTCACAAAAAGGGCCGGATTCCTTGCTCTTGGAGCAAAACTCCTTATTTGGAGACAGCCCCTCGTCACCGCAGCTTTCCTCGTTTTTTACTTTGCGCTACCGTGTAACCCGCCGCAGAATCTCATCCAACAGGCGAATGCCCAGATCGATTTCCTCACGCGTGATGTGCAGGGACGGCGCGAGGGTGATCACGTTCTTGTAGTAGCCGCCCACGTCGAGCACCAGCCCGTATTTTTGTCCGTTGACCTCAATGTCGCCCTTGATGCCTTCATCCACCATGCGATCCAGCATGGCCTTGTCCGGCGTGAAGCCGTCGGCCGCGCAGATTTCCGCGCGCAGGGCAAGGCCCATACCGTCCACATCGCCGATGATCGGGTAACGGGATTGCAGATCCTTGAGGCCGCTCAGGAAATACCGGCCCAGTTCGGTGACTGTTTTCTCGTAATCGCTTTCGGTAATCATGCGCATGGTTTCCAGAGCCACGGCCGTGCCCAGCGGATTGCTGGCAAAGGTGGAGTGCGTGGAGCCGCAAGGGAACACATCGGGATTAATCAAGGCTTCTTTGGCCCAGATTCCGGCCAAGGGATTCAGGCCGTTGGTCATGGCCTTGCCGAAGATGACCACGTCCGGCGTAACCCCGAAGTTCTCCAGCCCCCACAGCTTGCCCGTGCGGTAAAAGCCCATCTGGATCTCGTCGTCCACCAGCAGGATCTTGTGCTGGTCCAGAATACGCTTCAGCCTCGGGAAGTAGCCTTCGGGCGGCACCACGTAGCCGCCTGTGCCCTGAATGCATTCCACATAAAAGGCCGCGTATTCCGCTTCCTGGGCCTTGGGATCCCACAGGCCGTAGTATTCGGTTTCAAACAGCCGTTCGAACTGGTCCGCGCAGTACATGCCGCAGGTGTCGCGCTGCTTTTTATACGGGCAGCGAAAGCAGTAAGGGAAGGGAATGAACATGCCCCGATCCCCGAAATGGCCGTAGCGCCTGCGGTAACGATACGAGGAGGTGATGGAGGATGCCCCGAGGGTGCGTCCGTGATAGCCGCCCTCAAAGGCCAGCATCAGGCTTTTCCCTTTACAGGCGTTACGCACGAGCTTCAGAGAGTCTTCCACGGCCTGGGAGCCGCCCACGTTGAAATGCACGCGGCCCTTCTCTCCCCAAGCTTTTTGCATGGAAGCGCACAGAATGGCCGCCAGTTCCACTTTTTCTTTGTGCAGGTACTGGGAAGCCAGTTGGGGCAGGGTATCGATCTGCCGCTTCAGGGCATTGTTCAAACGCTCGTTGGCATAGCCGAAGTTGACGGCGGAATACCACATCTGCAAATCCAGGAACGGGGTATCCTGGTTATCGTACAGGAACGAACCGCCGCAGCGCGTGAAGAATTTGGCCGGCTCCAGGTAGTGCACCGTGTCGCCGTAAGAACAATACTGTGCTTCATCTTCAAGCAGCGCCTTTTCGTCTATTTTCACCATGCTCATGGGCTCCTTTGCGCAATGCGCGGCACCATTGTTGTTGCAGTTACAGAGAAGCGGCTCTCAGTTCCCTGACCCGGATCGGACAGATCCTGACCGGGAAAAATTTCAGAATATCAAAAAAATCATCATACACGGCATGCGCAAGGCCATGTTCCTTACAGTGTTTTTCCAGGGACTTGCCTTTTTTTGCCAGAACAAACGAGGCCTTTCCGGCCAAGCAGATATCTGAATGGCCGTCCCCGATCAACAGTATCTTGCCGCCTCCGACTTTGGACACATCGCACTTGCAGACGCCGGACTTGCAACCTGCCGAGCCATAAGGGAAGTCCAGCCTGTACCCGGATTCTTCATGGAAACGCAAACGGTTGGCAATGACCGGCAGAGCCCCGAGCCCGTGCCGCATGAGAATGCGTTTGATGGCGTAGTCCATCCCGTCACTGACAATCAATATGTCCAGGCCGTTGTCCGTGCAGTAGCGCGTGAATTCGGCAAAACCCCGCGTAAGCGGAACTGTGTTCAGAAAGGCGTCCAAAACCGAAGGCAGGGCGCGAATCATGGGAATCTGCCGTTCCATGCACTGGCGCGCGGTTATGGTTCCGTCCAGCCATTCCCGCTCCACCGCTTCCCACTCGGGGTCGGCAAAACGGTCAAGAATAGCGTCAGTAACGTCGTACTGCGCAATAGTACCGTCAAAATCACAAATGATGTTCCATCCGCCCGCGACGATATCCGGAAAGACGTATTGTTTCTGTTCCACCATAATCTGTAGCACCTATCGTTTTTGGTAGTGACTCAGTTTGGCATCAGACAAGGAAGGCGCAGCTTTGGGCGATGGGGCTGGACTCTTCTGGTCCTGCCCCGGAGCACAAAGCAAGCCTGACGAAGTATCACGGCAAACTGAGCCACTACCCGTTTTTCGTTCGAATTCGGAGCGGGGTATAGCAGGCTTCGTGCCAAGCCGCAAACAGCCTTTGCCTGAAGTGCAAAAACAAGCTTTTTTCCTTGTTGCGCTTGAAAAAAGCGGGCCGGGGCAACAAGAACGGTTTTTTGTCCAATCCTTTTCGCATGCTACAAAAAATGTAGCTTCCTACGTGAATTGCCGGTAAAGTGTTTTAGAACGTGAATACAGAAACGGCGGCAGTATGCAGAAAACACAGCGCTTCCTTAACCACTCCTTGTCCCGCAAGCTGGTGTTGGCCTTCATCCTGGTGGCTGTGCCGCCGATACTCATTGCCGGCAAGGTAACCACCGAACTGGTGAACAGCGTCATCAACAGTAACGTGGAAAGCTGGCTGCATGCCACAACGGACTATATTTTCGACGCTCTGGAAGAATCGGAAAACGAGCTCCGGGCCGTGCACACGCTGCTGCACACGCGTTTCGCCCAGCGGGATCCCGCATTCAGCCAGGAAGAACTGAAGGCCTTTGCCGCTCTGGATTCGGACGTCATCCGGCTGCGCGGCCCTGCGGGAGAAACACTGTTCTCCCACCCCCCGATACGTGATATTGACGAACAGCCCCTGTTTCCCGGCAGCAATCTCAGATGGCTCACGCTGCAAGACGGCTCACGAGAACCGGCAACAGTCGTCACCAGCCGTTTCCCGGCCTGGGACGGTTCCATGCGCACTCTGGATCTGGCCAACCTCTTTATCGTGCAGATCTCGGAAACCGGCCATGAGGAGCCGGTTTCCATTCGCGTTTTTCTGCCTCAAGGCGAGGACTTCATCCAGGTCTTTTCCTCCGCCGCCGGACCGTTGCCGGATGTTCCGAAAAAGGCTCTACACAGCGTCATGGCAGGAAGCGGGGAACTGTTTCTTCCGGACAGGGACTGGACCGACACTACCCCCAACGCCCACCTGCTGCTGAAAGCCATCCGCGACAGCCACGGAGAAACCGTGGCCATTTTTGCCGTTTCGGCCCACCTTTTGTCCCGGGAAGGCTGGCTGCCGAGTTCCCATCAACTGTTCTGGGGCTTTTTCATTGTGGGCCTTCTGATTGCGAGCTGCGCCGGATATATTCTGGCCAAGCGCATCGTGCGCCCCGTCAAGCTGCTGAACCAGGGGGTGCGCAGCATCGCGGCCGGTAATCTGAGCCACCGCATCGAAGTGCGGGGTCATGACGAGATAGCCGAGCTCAGCGCCGGGTTCAACCTCATGAGCAGGCAATTGGAAGCCATGCAGCGGGAAAGCCTGGAATCCGCCCGGCGGGATCGTTCCCGCATGCTGGGTGAAATCGCTCTGGGCTTCGCGCATGAGATCCGTAATCCCCTGGTGGTGATAAAAACCTCGGCCGAGTTGGTACACTCCAAGCTGCCCATGCAAAGCAAGGAATCGCGACTGATGGGCTTTGTAGTTGAAGAGGTCGGCCGTATCGACAGTCTGATCAAGGAATTTCTGTCCTTTGCCAATCCCGAGCCGATCACTCTGGAATTGTTTGATCTGCATTCGCTGGTCAAGGGCGCTCTGGAAATCAGCGCCGCGGAACTGGCCAAACGCCGCATCCGGCATACCTTAACGCTCGAGGCCGAGGACTGCGGCGTTCTTGGGGAACAGAATCAAATCCGCCAGGTTCTGCTCAATCTTTTAATGAACGCCATGGACGCCATGCCCGAGGGCGGAAGCCTCGACTTGCGGCTGTATGGGCTCAACGATACGTCCCGTATCTGCCTGGAGATCCGGGATACCGGAACCGGCATCCCCGAGGATGTGCTGCCGACCATTTATCTACCCTTTACTTCCACCAAAAAAAGCGGTCTGGGCCTGGGTCTGGCGAAAACACAGGCCATCATCGAGGCGCATGGCGGCAGCATCGCCTGTTCCAGCGTCCCCGGCAGCGGAACAGTATTCACCGTTTGTCTGATTGGAGGGGCTCTGCCCCTCCAAACCTCCCCGCAAGGGACTGGCCGTTCCCGAGAGAAACCTTGAGAGAGAGCATGTATACCGTTCTTGTGGTTGATGATGAAGTAAAACTTCTGGAAGTGTTGTCCGTGGCCCTGGAAAACATGGGGCACTCGGTGCTGACTGCGGAATCCGCCGAGGCCGCGCTGGATATTCTGGAAACCGAAGACGTGCACATGGTGCTCAGTGATTTGCGCCTGCCCCAGCTCAGCGGCCGCGATCTGCTGGAAAAGGTGAAATCCGCCAAACCGGCGCTGCCCGTGGTGATCATGACCGCCTATGCCTCGCTGAAAGATGCTGTGGAACTCATCAAGGAAGGCGCTTTTGACTATACGGTAAAGCCTTTTAATCTGAACGATCTTGAAGCCACGGTCACCAGCGCTCTGCGTTTTTATGCCCTTGGCGCGGAGAATAGACAGTTGCGCCACGAGTTGCGACAAGGCTTCAGCGACAAACAGTTCATCGGTGAAAGCGCCGCGTTCCGGAATCTCCTGGAAAGCATCCGCGTGGTCAGCGCCAGCAGCGCCAATGTATTGATCACGGGAGAGTCCGGCACGGGCAAGGAACTGGTGGCCAAAGCCATTCATTATAACAGCCCGCGCGCTTCCGGCCCCCTGGTGATCATCAATTGCGCCGCCATTCCCGACACCCTGCTCGAAAGCGAGTTGTTCGGCCACGTCAAAGGCGCCTATACAGGAGCCATCACCAGCCAGCCGGGACGCTTTGTCCAGGCTGACTCCGGCACCGTATTCCTGGATGAAATAGGCGACATGCCCCTGTCCTTGCAGGCCAAAATTTTACGCTGTATCCAGGAAAGAGTGGTTGAGCCCGTCGGCGCGAGCAAGCCCAGGAAAGTGGACGTGCGAATCATCGCGGCCACCAACCAGGACTTGCCGGAAGCCATTGCCGCGGGCCGGTTCAGGCAGGACTTATATTACAGACTCAACGTTTACCCCATGCTCATGCCTCCGCTGCGGGAGAGGAGTGACGATATTCCCTTGCTGGCCGCACACTTTGCCCGGCGTTTCGGCGTGGCTATGGGCAGAGCCCCTGTCGCTTTTACCCCGAAGGCGCTCCGGGCCATGCAGACCCATGACTGGCCCGGCAATATACGCGAATTGGAAAATTTCGTGGAGCGCCTCTCCATTACCTCATCGGGCAGCGCCATCACCGCTGAAGCCCTGGCGGACTGCGGTATCCGGGTTTTGCCGGAATCGCCGGAAAGCGCGCTCAAAGAAACAAGCCCGGTACGCTTTCCTCTGGATTTGGACCGCAGACTGGAAGAGGTGGAGCGCCAACTCATTCTGCAGGCTCTGGAACAGACCGATGGCGTGCAGGTCAAGGCTGCGGAATTGCTGAATATCAGTGAACGGAGCATCTGGCATCGGATAAAAAAACTGGGAATCAGCATTCTGCATAAAAAAGATATTGCCTAGGTGTTTAGTCCCTTTGAGTGATGGTATATGGTATACTGAACTCAGGAGGAATTATTATGACCAGTATCAAACCGATTCGGAACAGCGTGGATGATGCATTGTTGACCCCGGATAACGCGGCTTTGCTTATTATCGACTACCAGCCGACACAGGTTAACTCGATCCGTTCCCGCATCAACGGGAGTGAGCTTGTTCACAACGTTGTTATCGTGGCGCAACTCGCAAAAGCCTATGGCTTGCCCATTGTGCTTTCAACAGTTAATGTCGCCACAAAGCGAAATCTGGATACCATCACGCCCTTGCGGGAAGTGCTTGCGGGGGTGCCGTCTTATGACCGTACCTCCATCAACGCCTGGGAAGATGCTGAGTTTTATGCAGCGGTTAAGGCAACAGGGCGGAAAAAACTACTTATGTGCGCCCTTTGGACAGAAGCGTGTTTGACCTTTCCAACGCTTGATGCGATTCATGAAGGCTATGAGGTCTATCCGGTCGTCGATGCTGTTGGCGGAACGAGTGAGTTGGCGCATAAAACCGCTCTGCGCCGTATTGAACAGGCGGGCGCGCAGCTCGTCTCCATTGTTCAATTGGGGTGTGAGCTGCAACGCGATTGGAATCGCAATGCCACAGTGGAAAGCTTTATGAAGATCATGTTTGACTCAGGCGCTTTTGTTAAATTGTAGCCAAAAGTTCTCATTATGCACAATTCGATCCTCTTGCGGCCTATTGTAATCTGCTGTTTTCTTCTACTGGTCGCGTCCGGTCCGGCGCGCGCCGAGGATGAATGGTCCGTCGGCGTGGCCGGTACGGTCGGGGTCGCGCCATACAAGGATTACGACACGCTGTGGACCCCCTTTCCCCTGATCAGCTACGAGGGACAATACGCCTATGTGCGGGGGTTCAATGCCGGCATCAAATTTGTGAATCTCAACTTTCTGGAGTTATCGGCCTTTGTCGGATATGACGACACCAGTTTCGATTCGTCCGCTTCCTCGGACAGGCGGCTGCGTAAGCTTGCCAACCGTTATGACAGCGCCGTGGCCGGACTGGAAATACGCCTGATTTCGCCTTACGGCATGCTGCATGCCGACGGCGCCCAAGATGTGCTGGGCCACAGCAAGGGGCTTAACGGTACAGTCGGTTACAAGCATTCCCTGGAATATGGAGATCTCGAACTGATCCCTGCTCTGGGCTTTCAATGGAGCAACGCCAGGTACAATGACTATTACTACGGCGTCAGCCACAGGGAGTCCCGCAAAAGCGGGCTCAACCCCTATGACGCCGGCGCCGGAGTATCCCCCTATGCCGGAATAACCCTTGACTATAGCCTGAACGATGCCTGGGAAATCTTCTGTGGCGGAGAACTGCTGTTCTTGAGCCGTACAATCAAGGACAGCCCCATGGTGGGCAGATCCAGCACCTATACCATCACTACAGGAGTGCTCTATAATTTTTGATCATTAAACGGCAACAATGTCACAGCCAAAGGCGCTCACACTTTTGTGTGAGCGCCTTTTCACTTGGTTGATATATTTAAAATTATTATTTCACCACCCGCCTGAAAGAAATACTTCCAGCAAATTATTTTCAAAACGTCGACTTGGAGACAGTTCTCCGCCGCTTCCGTGAATTATAGAACAAAGCATGGCGTATTCGGCTTTTACAGCCGGACTGTTCACTTTCAGCCCTGTAATAAGGATAGGTTGTTATGCGAAAAAAGATTTTGTTTACCGTAGTAACTGTGGCCTTTCTGCTGATCGCCTCCTGCCCGGTCTTCGCACAGAACAGTACAGGAAGCGCTGAGGAAGCGGGCGCACCCAAACAGGAGAGCACTCGTTCAAAAATGCTCTTTGGCCAGCCCGTGAATGTGAACATTGCCGGTGGCGGCACCCTGCCCCAAGGCCAATTGCTGACCATTCTCAATGCGTCTTTTGCGGACAAGACAAGGGCGAAGAAAGGAGGCTCCAACGGCCCCGATGTGTTCAGCCAGGTATGGCTGTTCAAATTTCGCTACGGCCTCACCAACAATATTGAACTGTCCGGGACCACCCCGTACATCAACAATGAACGCAGCCCCAAGCCGGCAAACGGCCCCAGACACATAGAGGGCTTCGGCGATCAGGTATTGGCTGTCTCCTTCGCTCCCTGGAATCAACACCAGGGCGATCCGCTTTCCGCTTCCGTGTATGCGGGCCTCCTTTTGCCCACGGGCAACTACGGCAAAAACCACCTGCCGGGCAACGGCGCCTGGGGCGCACGTTTTCAGGCGGGTATCGGAAAAATGGTGCTGGACAGACGCGTCAAGCTCGATACGGAAGTCGTGTACGTTACCCCGTTCGAGCGGGGCAACCAGAAGGTTAAGCGGGGCGGGCAGTTTGAATGGAACACCCAGGCACGCTACCTCTTTGACCGTTTCGACATCGGCCTGGAAAGCACGCTGACGGCCCGGGAGTCTGGCAACCGGTCCACTCCCGGCGGCAACGTCAACTTGAAGAATGGAGCCACGGAATGGTTTATCGGACCTTCCATGAACGTGGGCCTGGACTCGCTTGGCATGTGGGCCGGTATCGGCGTCTTTTTCCCCGTGCTGCAGGATGTAAGGGGACCGAGCAAAGTTGAGGATGTACGCTATGAATTTAAAATCGGTAAACTTTGGTAACCACAGATGACGGAGCACCCTATGTCCTCAAGTCCTCAGGCCTCCCCCGGCGCCACAACGGCGGAACCGAAAAGAAGCAATAACTATTTCGACGGCCTGGCTGTTACAGGCATGCACAAGGCCATTTTTTTCATTATCATGCTGGCCTATTTTTTCGAGCAGATGGATAACTGGAACTTCGGCTTCATAGCCCCGGCCATTTTCGCATCTTGGGGCCTCTCACCGGCAGAGTCAACCCAGGCCATGTCCAAGATACTGTTCTGGTATTTCATCGGCATGACCTCAGGAGGCTTTCTCGGCGGGGTCATTTCCGATTTCATCGGTCGGCGTAAAACCTTTCTTATCGCCATCGTGCTGTTCTCCGTCTGTTCGGTGATCAACGGCCTGCCTATCGACAGCCTGCCGCTGTTCATCGCGGCCCGCTCCCTTACCGGCTTCGGCGTCTTCTGCCTGATGGTCTGTTCGCAGGCCTATATTGCGGAAATGGCCCCGGCCGAGTCGCGCGGCAAATGGCAGGGACTTGTGGCGGCCGTCGGCTTCTGCGCCGTGCCTTTCATCGCCTTTCTCTGCCGCCTTATCGTTCCCCTTTCCTCCGATGCCTGGCGCTGGATTTTCTATTTTGGAGGCATCGGCATCGTGGCGCTTTTCATTTCCTATAAATACCTTCTGGAATCTCCGCGCTGGCTGGTCAGCCGGGGACGCATTGAAGAGGCCGAAGCAGTAGTGCGGCACATCACCGGGCAGAATATCGACCTTTCCGAGGCGGCTCAAAGGGTGGCCCCCCGCATTAATGCCATGGAAGTGCTGACAGGCATGTTTACTTCCAAGTACATCGGCCGCACACTTCTGCTTCTCCTGCTGTTCGTCTGCGTCACGCCGGCAGGCTTCACCTTTACTTCGTGGACGGGAAAACTTCTGGCCACCATTCCGGTCATTGATCCGGCAACAGGCCTGGCCATGGTGAATGAAGCTGGAAAGCAGGTCATGCTCTACGACCAAGCCGCCATGCTCACCATTATGACCATCATCAGTTGCGGGGTGCCCGCGGGCTGCTACCTGGCTTCGCTTATCTCCGACAAGGGCGGACGCAAACTGCCCATGGTCCTGATGTACGCTCTCGCCGCCGTAATGGCGCTGCTGTTCGCCCAGTTTTCCACGCACTTTGCCATTGTCGCCCTGTGCGGCTTCCTGCTCAGCGTGTTCAACCTGGCGGGCGGATTCATCATGTTTTCCTATACGGCGGAATCCTACCCCACGCACATGCGCAATACCGCCACGGGCGCACACAACGGTATCGCCAGACTGTCCGTATCCGGATTCCAACCTGTTATCCCGCTTATCCTGGCGGGCTTCGGCGGCACGGTGGGGCTCGTCAACTATGATATCCCGGCCATATTCACCACCTGCGCCATCCTGTTCCTGCTGCCCCTGCCCTTTGTGCTCCTGTTCGGACACCGGACCGGCGGCAAGTCTCTGGAAGACATCTCATAGACATGGTTTACTTGTAAAAAATACCTCCTTTTCAGACCCCCGGAGGGTCTGAAAAGGAGGTATTGCATTGTCTTTTTCCACCAGATCAATCAGACCGGCCAGGCCTCCAATTTCCAGGCCATGTATCGCCGCGCAGCCCGCCCATTACCGTGTATCGTGGGAACCCGCGCAGGTTCCGCCCGGCTTAGGGCTTGTCCATAAAGATGTATGCGCCCGCGAAACGCTTATTTACGGACAAGCCCTTAAAAAGCCTTGGTGAAAACAAGGGCAGTGACGTTACCCTGCGGGGCATTTCTGTTTTCGAACTCCCAGATGGAGCGCAGGGAGATCTGAAGCTTCCAGTCCGGAATGACAAAGCCTATCT
>Ga0082212_10006718_pt1 | contig 15386 bp, 12 predicted proteins | sample TergutNt197P3_FD_71548 | JGI IMG/M metagenome (GOLD analysis project Ga0082212, IMG submission 71548) | Neocapritermes taracua P3 segment gut microbial communities from Petit-Saut dam, French Guiana - Nt197 P3 | ecosystem: Host-associated > Arthropoda: Insects > Digestive system > Gut ...
TTTTCCGTCAAAGGTAACCAGGCGGTGGTTGGTGTTGAGCAATTCCATGCGGCGGGCACTGCCGTCCGCAAAAGAGCCATAGGTTTTATTCCAGTCCACCGGGGCGTTCTGCCCCATAAAATCGTGGTAACGCAGGGGCGACTTTTCAAGGCCGTAAACAGTAGGCTGATAATCCCTGAAATTGTCAAACTCGTCATACACGGCCTGGAGGAGCAGCACATTGTTGAACTTTATCTTTTCCGAATCGTAGTAATCAAGGGGAAAAATTTCTCCGCACTGGAGTACGACAGCCCGGTGTTCCGGAAAGGCTGCCGCCACCGACCATGAGGCCCAGGTTCCCATGGAATGGCCGGTAACGCCCATGCGGCTTGAATCGACATAGGGAAGGGAGGAAAGGTAACGCCACGCGCTTTTCCCGCCCATGGAACTGTCGGCAAGCCCTGCGGAAATTTCCGGGCGGAAAAAATCCAATATGCTGAAAGTCATCATGACCATATAGCGGGCCGGGCCACTCAGGGGCTTGTCCAGGTTGGTGATTTTAAATTTACCCCAGCCACGGCCCCGCATTCCCGGATAGGTGCCGCCGTGGCCGTAAAGGTCAACAGAAAGGACGGCAACGCCCCGGCGGGCAAGCTCGATGCAGAAGGCTGCGCCGGTATCCTTGTCGTTCTGATAGCCGTGCATTGCCAGCACCGCCGGTACGGGCCGGGCCGCATTTGCCTCTCTGGGTTTGTAGAGTTTATAGGCAATACAGGAAGAAAGCCCGTCTGCAGCATCGCTTTCAGCCGGTGCAATAAATCCGGTTTCCAGTTCTACGCTTCCCATGCCGGTTTGGAAGTACCCCGCCAGTCCGGCACAGAGAAAAGTAATAAGAAAACAGATTCCAAATGCCATAAGCGGCTTTAACAAACTCTTTTTCATGGTTAACTCCTCCTTATATCAGAGAGCAGTGTTTTCATTCGCAGCCAACTGTTTCAGCGCCCTTTCCACCCTCTGCAATGAACGTTCCGCGCCGAGCAGCCGCAGCGACCCGAAAAGGGGAGGGCTGACACGGCTGCCCGTAACGGCAACACGCAGGGGCATTAAAAGATCGCCTAACTTGACATTGTTTTTTTCAGCCTCTTCCTTGATTATTGCCTCGGCCGCCGCGTCATCCGCCGCCATTGCCAAAGACTGTACAAGATCCCGGCCCAGCCGCAACAGTTTTACCGTTTCGTCAAGGCCGGCTTTTTTCGGAAAAAATTCTTCGGGGGAGGGGAGGGCCGGTTCACTGAACAGGTAGGCGATCTTTCCCGCCGCCTCACCGAGAAAAGTAAGCCTCTCGCGGATAAGGGGCATAGCGGCGGTGAACAGGCTTTGCTGTCCGGCTGTAGGTTTTGCCCCTGCTGTGCCGAAAAGTCCGGCATCCACCGCGCCCTGCATGCAGACGGAGGCAAGTTCCTCATCTTTTTTCATCCTGATGTACTGGCCGTTAAACCATTCCAGCTTTTTGTAATCGAAAATCGCCGGTGCCTTGTTGAGTTTGTCCAGGCTGAACAACCCTTCAAGCTCTTTCAGGCTGTAAATGTCCCTGCCATCCTCGTAGGATGCCCCGAGCAGGGCGACATAATTGATCAACGCTTCGGGCAAATATCCCTGCCTGCGGAATTCGTCAACGCTTGTCGCTCCGTGGCGCTTGCTGAGTTTTTTGCCGTCCTGTCCCATCACCATGGGAAGATGGCAGAATTCTGGCGGCGTCCAGCCGAAACTCTTATACATTATAATGTGAAGCGGCGTTGAAGAAAGCCATTCCTGGGCGCGCAGGACGTGGGTAATCCCCATCAGGTGATCATCGACAACATTCGCCAGATGGTAGGTGGGAAAGCCGTCGGATTTCAACAATACCGGGTCGGGGTTCACGTCGTTGTTTTTCCATTCAATATCGCCTAACAGATAATCGTGAAAACAGGTTGTTTCTCCAAGGGGAATTTTCAGGCGGATCGTGCAAGCCTCGCCGCCTTTTGTGCCCGCCGAAGCCCGTCGTGCCGCTTCTTCCGGCGAAATCTTCCTGCAATGGCGATCATAGCCGGTCTCACAGGAACGGGCTGCTTCGCGCTCCTGCCGGACTTTTTCAATCCGTTCGGAAGAACAAAAACAGTAATACGCCTGTCCCCGGTTAATCAGGTCCTGTGCGTATTTTTTATACAAATCAGTTCTCTCCGACTGAATATACGGCGCGGAAGGCCCTCCCGTGTCCGGCCCTTCGTCCCAATGTATACCCAGCCATGTGAAAGTGTCATAGAGATTTTGCACATAACCAGGATCAAAGCGGCTGCGGTCCGTATCTTCCAGTCGCAGGATGAATTTGCCTTTTGCCGATCGGGCGAAGAGGTAATTAAAAAGCGCGGTTCTGATTCCGCCGATATGCTGCAGGCCTGTCGGCGAAGGTGCGTAACGATCACGTATATCCATGAGGTAAGTATACATGGGGAGTGGGGAGTGGGGAATAGGGACTGGGGTTATTGTCCGCAGTCTCAACGAGAAAATAACCGGCTGCAATCAGAAACAAGGTTTTATGTTAACAGTCTGTGCACAATATGAGTTCTCTACAACCCCGGACAACAAACCTATTCTCCAGTCCCTGTCCCCATTCCCTTTTTTCAGGGATCAAACGCTGTTTGCAGGGGTACCCTTACCAGGTTAATATAGTGGCCGTTGGGAAAAATTTCCATTTTGCCGTCAACCATTTTTTCAACAGGGGGGAATCGGTTCCTGAAAGAGTTAAAGGTGTTTTCCACGGCGCTTTCAAAGACAGCGACCTGGAAGGAACCATATTCGTCGAAGTAGGGAATTAATATGACAACATGGAAATACTGACGCATAGATGGCGGCCCGTGGCGGCTGGATTCGGTCGTCGGACCGATTTCGTTGTTTACCGCGGCAAGGTAAAAACGCCCCGGCTCATCAATCGCCAGGGTGTAGAGCAGAGGCTGAATCCCCTCCACCCCGTAGCCGGCGTTTTCCAGAAAGCCGGGATATATAGATACGGCGGTAGTATTCCTGCCCCGGAGGATTATCTGTGAAAACGGCTCACGGCGAACCTCTATTTCATTCAGGCTGCCAAAAGCGGGTGAACGAAGTGTCGACCCTGCCTGCGACGCAAGATTCCTGACCCAGTCAAGCCCGAAAAACGGGTCGCGCTGTTCTTCCCACGGATTGGTAAAAGACGAGCCGCGTTCCCCAAAGGGCGCTTTCAGCGGAGGGATTGCCAGCCTCTCCCCGGTAATGGGTCTGAGAATCCCGTCAATCAGCCACTTCGAAAAACCGGAACAGTTAAGCCCTTGCTGTCCTTGCTGCCCCATCCCTGTTTTGATGTACACATAATGCCCGTCCCTGTCAATCGCGCCGTCGTCGGCAAAATCCAGCCCCGGCAGTTTTTCCCGTACTTTCGTTATCAGCAGCCTCTGGCCATTGTAATCGGCCGGATTGGGTTCAAAGTATCTCCGGGGCAGCTTATCGCCGGCAATGTTCAGTATCTCGTTCAGGGGCATTACACATAGACGACCCAGGGAAACAGGCAGGGGCATGGATCGGACAATATACGCATTGTACAGCACCACGTCCATCTGGCATTTGTCAGCGCTGAAAGGCCGGAATTGGATATATGTATTTGAATCGCTGCGCAGGTATACCCCGACTTTTGTGATAGCCCCGGTGTCTTTACGGCGTGTAATTACCCATGAACCCTGGGAATAGAAGGGGTATTGGCCTGTAGGGATCGGCCTTTCACCTATTCTTCCGCCGATCAATTCCCGCGCAAAAACCACAATAAACTCGTTCTGCCCCTGTTCGGCCCTTATCTCTACCCGGCCGCCTCCGTCAAGGTTTTGCAGGGATCTGGGCCTTGCCAGCACCCTGGAGGGGCTTTCGGTCAACCAAAAATCCTTCATCGCGGTTCTCAAGGCCGAATCATCAACGATTCTCCTCAGAGGCACATCCAAAGCGGGCAGGGATGGAAGGTTTAAGCCCAGAACCAAAAGGAAAATAAGCGATTTCTTGACTATAGAAAGATTCATCTCTATTCTATTATCGTCATTTTTTGTGTATAATATAAGTGAGGAGTTTAATACGATGAGACTATACAGCCGTGGGCAGGTAGTGTTTTTTTCGATACTGAGCGGCCTGATTGTGGCGTTATTTTTGGCAGGTGCCGGGCTGCCGGGATTGGTTGCGGAAAAACTGAGAAACAGGCAGCCTGTTCAGGATATTTCAGCCGGTGCGGGTGCCAACACAGGTATATTTTCTGATGCTGTTTTTGAACAGACGCAGCATGACCTGATGCAGCCGGTACAAATGGCTGCGCCTTTTACCGAAGGCGAGCGTGAAAATATTTCCGTTTATGAACGGCTGAATACGGCGGTTGTAAACATCACCACCGAGACAATGGCAATCAACTGGTTTCTGGAGCCCGTTCCCCAGGAGGGCGGCTCCGGTTCCGGCTCAATCATCGATGCACGGGGCTATGTGCTGACCAATAACCATGTCATTGCCAATGCCAATAAGGTATTTATAAACCTGGCCGATGGCAGCCAGTTTGAAGGTACGGTTGTCGGTGTCGATCCCGAAAACGATATCGCCGTACTCAAGTTTGATCCGCCACGGGGAATGGAATTAAGAACCATACCATACGGGGATTCAGGCAGCCTGAGGGTAGGGCAAAAAGTGCTGGCAATCGGGAATCCCTTCGCCCTGGAAAGAACCCTTACCGTCGGCATAGTCTCGGGCTTGGGAAGGCCTGTTCAGATCAACCGGCGGCACCTTGTCCGTGACATGATCCAGACCGATGCCTCTATCAACCCCGGTAATTCCGGCGGTCCGCTTTTGGATACCCAGGGCAGGATGATCGGCATCAACACGATGATCTATTCACCTTCCGGCGGTTCGGTGGGCATTGGTTTTGCCGTTCCGGTGAACACCGCCAAAAGGGTGGTAAACGAATTGATGCAGTACGGCAGGGTACGGCGGGGCGAAATCGACGCGACACTGGTGCAGCTATTCCCCCAACTGGTGCGTTATGCGAATCTTCCGGTTAGTTCGGGCCTTATGGTTTCCCGTACCAATCAGGGCGGCCTTGCCGCTAGGGCCGGCCTCAGGCAGGGTACCGAACCGGTACAGTACAGGCGCAGTACCATATACATTGGCGGTGATATAATTACCGCAGTTGACGGAATAAAAACCGATAACCTTTCCAACCTTTACGCTGCCCTTGAAAATCATAAACCCGGTGACAAGGTCAAGGCAGAAATTATCCGGGCGGGGAGTCCTGTCACTCTGGAAATAACGCTGGCGGATCGGGAAGAGGTTTTAAGCAGATAATGGGACTCAACGACACTCCGTCCGCAAACCGTGTTCACATCGGTTTTTTTGGCCGCCGCAATGCGGGAAAATCGTCGCTTGTAAACGCCGTTACCGGCCAGGAAACGGCCCTTGTTTCCGATGTAAAGGGAACCACCACCGACCCCGTGCTGAAGGCCATGGAACTGCTCCCCCTGGGGCCGGTTCTGATCATTGACACCCCCGGTATAGACGATGAAGGTGCCCTGGGAGAATTGCGGGTACGCCGCGCCAGGCAGATACTGAACAAAGTCGATGTTGCGGTGCTGGCGGTGGATGCCTCTGTTTCACCCGGCGGTGAACTATGTCCGGTTGAAGAAGAACTCGTCGGTATTTTCAAAGAAAAAAATATTCCGTATATCATTGTTTGGAATAAATGCGATTTGGTTAATGCGGATGAAACAAATTTTTCCGGCGAATCCCTTCCGGCCAGCGCAAAAACCGGATTCAATATCAACCTTCTGAAAGAAAAAATCGCCGTTCTGGCCGCAGTTGCCGATTCGAAAATCCGCCTTGTCGCTGACCTTATTCAACCCCTGGATTTTGTCCTTCTGGTGGTACCCATCGACAAGGCCGCGCCCAAAGGCCGCCTGATCCTCCCCCAGCAGCAGGTGATCCGTGACATTCTGGAAACGGGTGCGGTTGCCGTTGTTGTAAGGGATTTTGAGCTGAAGGAAGCTCTGGCGCGGATGGAAAATAAGCCCGCCATTGTAATTACCGACAGCCAGGTTTTTGCGCAGGTTTCCGCAGAGGTACCGCAGGAAATCAGGCTTACCTCTTTTTCGATTTTATTCGCCCGTTACAAGGGCCTTCTGGAAACTGCGGTCAGGGGAGTACGGGCATTAAAAACCCTGCAAAACGGCGATAAGGTTTTAATCTGCGAGGGCTGTACCCACCACCGCCAGTGCGATGATATTGGTACGGTAAAAATTCCCCGCATGATACGGCAATACAGCTCTGTGGAACCCGAATTTTGTTTTTGTTCCGGCGGCGATTTCCCCGAAGACCTTACTCCCTACAGGATAGTCGTCCATTGCGGGGCCTGTATGCTGAATGACCGTGAGATGCAGTACCGGCGCCGCTGTGCCGAAGATCAGAATATCCCCTTTACCAATTACGGAATACTCATAGCCTGTATCCAGGGGATACTTGAACGGAGTGTTGCGCCGTTTAATATTCTCTGCTAAACTGCCTGAGGAGGCGTGCAATGAGCGAACATTTTATCAACCGCGAATATATCGAAAATCTTCTTGAAGAAGCAAAACACGTGGATGACGCAGCTGTCAGCCTGTCGCTGGATAAGGCGGAACGATATGAAGGGCTGAACCACCGCGAGATAGCCGCGCTTTTGGCAACCGAAAAACCGGAACATCTTAACCGGATTTATGATATTGCCGGAAAAATCAAACGGCGGATTTATGGCAACCGTATCGTGATGTTTGCCCCCCTGTACATCAGCGATTACTGCGTGAACCGCTGCGCATATTGCAGTTTTAACTGCGGGCATGAATTTAACCGCCGTAAACTTTCCATGGAAGAAGTGCGGCAGGAGGTGTTGATACTCGAAAAAATGGGCCACAAACGGCTTGCGCTTGAGGCCGGCGAGCATGAAGCAAAATGCCCGATAGATTATGTTCTTGAGTGCATCAAAACGATCTATGACATGAAATTTGAAAACGGGGAGATTCGCCGGGTCAACGTGAATATAGCGGCAACGACAACCGAAAATTACCGCAAACTCAAGGAGGCAAAAATAGGCACGTATATCCTCTTTCAGGAAACATACCATGAACCGACCTATGACCGCGTTCATTTGGCAGGACCGAAAAAGAACTTTGCCTATCACCTTACCGCCTTTGACCGCGCTCAGGAAGCGGGGATCGACGATGTCGGCGGCGGTGTCCTGTTCGGCCTGGCAGACCCTTATTTTGATGTTCTGGGCCTTATGATCCATAACGAACATCTGGAAGAAAAATTCGGCGTGGGCTTTCACACCATTTCCGTGCCCCGGCTCTGCCCCGCGTCGGGAATGAAACTCAGCGATTTTCCCCATCTGGTGAACGATGAAACATTTGCGAAAATTGTCGCCATTATCCGTATCGCCGTTCCGTATACGGGAATGATTCTTTCAACCAGGGAAGATCACGATATGCGGAAAAAACTTTTGCATCTGGGAATTTCGCAGTTCAGTGCCGGTTCCAGTACAGAGGTCGGCGGTTATGCGAAACGTGACAAGAACGAAAAGTTAAACCCCCAGTTTTTTGTAAATGATGAGAGAGATGCGATTTCGATTATTGGCGAACTGATCGATGACGGCTATATTCCCAGTTTCTGTACGGCCTGTTACCGCAGCGGCAGAACAGGCGATCGGTTTATGTCGCTGGCTAAATCGGGAAAGATTGTGAATACCTGTCTTCCCAATGCCCTGATGACTCTGTGTGAATACTCCATGGATTACGGCGACGAAGTTTTCAAAGAAAAAGCCAATGCCATGATAGACAGGGAAATCGCCGGCATTGGCGACGAAAAAATCCGCGGGAAAACAGCTGAATGTACCGAAAAAATCCGTTCGGGCGGCGGCAGAGACTTCTTTGTATAAATGAGAAATCAGGAATGAAGAATGAGGAATTACTTCATCTTATAACAACGGAAGATACCGGCGAAATTGAAAAACTCTTTGAACAGGCGCGCGGGGTTCGTGAAGAATATTACGGCAAGAGCGTTTATTTCCGCGGGCTGATAGAATTTACCAATTACTGCAGGAACGACTGCTACTACTGCGGTATACGCCGATCCAATAAGAATCTTGAGCGCTACCGGCTTTCGTTAGATGATATTCTCGCCTGCTGCCGTATGGGCGATAAAATCGGCTATAGAACCTTTGTCATGCAGGGCGGAGAAGACCCCTGGTTTACCGATGAAAAATTAGTACCGATCATCCGGGCAGTCAGGGAAGAATTTCCCGATCATGCCATTACCCTTTCCGCCGGGGAACGCAGCAGGGAAAGTTACGAGCTTCTTTTCCGTGCCGGTGCGAACCGCTACCTTTTGCGCCACGAAACAGCCACGGACTGCCATTACGCGAAACTTCACCCGCCGTCCATGAATCTTGCTGCCCGCAGACAGTGCCTGCAGAACCTCAAGGATATCGGTTTTCAGACGGGCGCCGGTTTTATGGTCGGTTCTCCCTTTCAAACGCCCGAATATTTACTTGCGGATTTGCGCTTTCTCGAAGAATTGCAGCCGCAGATGGTAGGTATCGGACCCTTTCTCCCTCAACAGGACACACCGTTCGGGGCGGAAAAGGCGGGCAGCCTCATCCTCAGCCTGAAAATGGTTGCCCTTGCCCGCATTTTGCTGCCCAGGGCGCTTATACCGGCCACCACCGCCCTGGGAACCCTTACGCCTGGCGGCAGAGAGGCAGGCCTGAACGCCGGGGCGAATGTTTTCATGCCAAACCTTACCCCTCTGTCGGTGCGTAAACTCTATTCCCTGTATGACAACAAAGTCAGCGCCGCCGATGACGCCGCAGAAAATCATTTACGCTTTGAAGAAATGGTCCGCAGTGCCGGTTATTTTTCCGATATGTCCCGTGGTGATGCCGCATAGCTGAATGTAAAAGAGATTGTCATGAAAGTGGATAAAATTACAGACCTGATCGGGAATACGCCGCTGGTAAAAATCAACAGGATCAATGAAGGCCCGGCGACGGTATATGCCAAACTGGAAAGTTTTAATCCCCTTCACAGCGTCAAGGACCGTATCGCCCTTGCGATGATTGAAGCCGCCGAAAAAGACGGCAAACTGAAGAAGGGAACGGTTATCATTGAGCCGACCAGCGGCAACACCGGAATCGGGCTGGCCTGTGTGGCGGCGGTTAAGGGTTACCGTTTGATACTGACCATGCCGGAAACGATGAGCATCGAGCGCCGTAAACTCCTGAAAGCCCTTGGTGCGGAACTGGAGCTGACCGACGGCGCCAGGGGTATGCAGGGGGCAATCGATCGCGCCGAAGAATTGGCGGCGGCTACAGCCAATTCATTTATTCCCCAGCAGTTCAACAACCGATCCAATCCCGATGTGCATGAAAAAACCACCGGCCCCGAAATCTGGAACGACAGCTGCGGTGAAATTGATATTCTGGTCGGAACTGTGGGAACCGGCGGAACTTTAACCGGCGCAGGCCGGTATCTTAAATCCAAAAAACCTGATGTAAAGGTGATTGCCGTAGAGCCTTCTGCCTCGCCGGTTCTTTCCGGCGGCCGGCCCGGCCCTCACAAAATTCAGGGCATTGGTGCCGGTTTTCAGCCCGGGGTTTATGACCCGTCTGTTATCGATGAAATCTACCAGACCGATGAAGCAAAGGCCGGGAATGCGGCGCGGCGGCTTGCAAGGGAGGAGGGAATCTTTGCCGGCATTTCATCCGGTTCCGCCCTTGAGGCGGCACTGACAATTGCAAAACGCCCGGAGAACAAGGGCAAGGTTATTGTGGTTATTTTGCCTGATACCGGCGAGCGTTATCTGTCAACATGGCTGTGGGATGACTGAAAAAATATCCCGATCCTGAGTAAAGCAAAATGTGATTTTTCACCGTAATATTTATATGCGCCTTCCTGCCAAAATTCCGGGAATTGCCTTTTTTCTGCGGGAATATTTTTTTCCTGTCGGATGTTCTGCCTGCGGGAGAGGTCTAATCAATGCGGCAGAGGCATGGTACGGCCTTTGCGGTGATTGCCATGCCGGAATAGAGCTTGACCTGAATAAAAACATGTCATTTGAAAACTGTGATTTATGCGGTAAGCCTCTTATTTCCGAACACATAAGATGCATTTCCTGCCGCAAATCTGAAGACAGCGTAATTGATCGGGTGAAGGTTTTGTTTCCGTACAGGGGGAAATACCGCCGCTTGCTTGCTTCGTATAAATTTGGTAAAAACCTTGCCCTGGGGAACTTTTTCACGGAAAAAATAACGGAAGCATGGGGATTCTGTATCGCCGGTATGAGTACCGTATCAGGTACGAGCATCGTGCCCGTTCCTCCGCGCCCCGGCAAAATACGCAAAACCGGATGGGACCAGATTGAATATCTGGCCCGTTTGCTGGAGGGTAAAGGGATGCCGGTTAACCGGTGCATCAAGCGCCTGCCTTCAAAAAGTCAGAAAGAACTGGACAAAAAAGACAGGCAGACCAATTTGCAGGGGCGTATTGTGCCGATACGGGAAACGCCCAGGACCGCTGTTTTGATTGATGATGTAATGACCACCGGTGCCACTCTGGAAGCCTGTACAGCCGTGTTAAAAAAAGCCGGCGCAGAAAAGGTGTACGGCCTGTGCCTGTTTTATGATTAAATCTGCTATAATGTACCGGGAGACACGGTTTGCCGGGGAATTTGCGCGACAGGTTAAGGCGGATTCAGGCCGCAAAAAAGAATGACACGGAAAAGCCTCTGCCCTCTATGAATAAAGAAAAAGGCGTGAAAACCATTGCTGCACAGGGCGCTTGTCGCAGTGACGGTTTGTCTTTTTTGGCGGAACAGGGCTGGGCCCCTGCCGGATACATGACCTTGCGGCGCGAAATTGCCTGCGGCGGATGCATTGAACTTCCTGAAAAGATTCCCGGGGCGGCAGGCATTGTAATGCCCGGAATCAGCGGTTCGACAGTTTATGAAGACCTTCTTTTCTTTGACCTAGAAACCACCGGCCTGTCCGGCGGGGCGGGGACGGTGGCGTTCCTTGCGGCATTCGGCAGGTTGGCTGCGAAAAATACATTGCATGAATTGCACATAACACAATACCTTCTTCTGGATTACCCCGGTGAAAGTGATTTTATCACGGCGGTTCTGGGTGAATTCAACTGCTGCATCCCCGGTCTTACGATGGTCAGCTACAACGGCAGGAATTTTGACTCGCAGATACTGAAAACACGCTGCTTAATGAACGGTATTTTCCCCCCGGAATACCTCCATGCGGATCTGTTGTATCCGGCCCGCAGGCTCTGGAAGCGGCTTCTTCCGGACTGTTCGCAGGGAACAATAGAGGCAGGTATTTTAGGTATTGACAGGGCGGGGGATATATCCGGCGCAATGGCCCCGGATATCTGGTTTTCATTTCTCAAGGATGGCGATGCGGGCCCTTTGTCAGGTATCTGCGATCACAACCGACGGGATATAACGGGCCTCGCATCGATTTTTTCCGCGATGGTACGTATTGCCGATGATCCGTTTGGTATGGCGGAAACGGGCATCCCCCCGAATAAAATTATTTTTGATATTGAGTCGCTTTCCCTCCGCTGGTATGACATTGCCCGAAGGGATCCGCGCCTGGTTGAAACCGGGAGGAAGCTTCTGTGGTTTGCGGCCGACAGGGGGCAGCCGCGCGCCGTTTTGCGGTACGCCCTGCTTCTGATGCGGGAGGGAAACTGCGGCAGGGGCAGGAAATTTTTGCTTAAAGCCGCCGCCGAAAGCAGCCCTCTGCCGGTACGGATCGCCGCCCTGCGCGCCCTGGCCATAGACAGCGATCGGCGGCTGAAGAACGCAGGGCAGGCCCTTTCTTTTACGGAACAGGGTCTGGAATTATTGCCGCCGGACTCGCCTTTGAAAAATGAATTTGAACACCGCCTGCAACGCCTGCAAAAAAAATCAGGGACAATTTTTTAGTCTGATTTCAACTTGGCAACGGTTGCGTCGTCATTCAGGCCCTGTATCCTTTCCAGCCGCCCCTTGAAAAAAGTTTCCGAGCCGCCGCGGCGGTTTATTTCGGCCTGCATTTTTTTCCTGACCGCTTCGGCGAATTCCTTGACAGATTCGCCGGTTATTTCGTCTTTTTCGTCCCGCCGGATAAACTGCGCGGGGTAAACCGGGTCAAGTACTACCAGTGTTTCAACAGGCAGGATGCGGCCGAAGAGGGATCGGGGTTTGAACAGGCCGTCGGAAAAAACAGTTACCAGAGGTATTATCGGTATATCCAAATCCGCGGCGAGCTTGAACGCCCCGGCCTGAAATTCTCCGATATGCTGGCTGTATAAATAACATTCGCCTTCGGGGTAAAAATGCAGATAACGACGGTATTTGAAAGCCCCTTCGCAAATTTCAAAAAGCCTGCGGTAGCCGGTTCTGCCCCTTGGGATGGGAACGCCGCCCAAAAGCCGGGTAAAGGTTCCCAAAAACGGAAATTCCACCGTGGCTTCCAGCAGAGTCTGATAGATAAGGCGGGGCAGGGGAAGGCAGGCAATTTTTACCGGGTCCAAAAATGTGGTGTGATTGGAAACGGTAATGGCGCGGCGTATTCCGTATATCCGCCAGCGGTGTTTGTACCGGGTGGAGTGCTGCATAAAGTTAATCAGCATAGCAATGGGAATGATCATGTAAAAAGTCCATGCTGTAGCGAGCCTGAACCAGGGGGATAGATCGATGGGCGGCCGCCCGTGTTTGTACGGCATTATTTAACCATCCTTTCCTTCCAGGAGAATCCTCTGCCCGAAACGGTTCTGAACCATGACCATGCCGCCATGTAGATAAGATTCAGGAATAAGAGGGGCCAGAGAAAACCGTACCACCAGTTCAGCCTCTGTCCCAAAAATGTAAACAGCCAGGTAAGAGTGTACAGCACGACAACGGCAAAAATGTGCAGTGTCCATGGGCTTGAATACGCAATACATAAAAACAGGAGGGGGAAGGGGAAGAACAGAAAAAAGAACACAATGATCATCAGGAAAAAGATCAGGAAAGTATTCTTTCCCAGAAAGTCAAAGATATTTTTACCTATGCCTTTCACGGCGGAATGATACCCCTTGTACATATGGCATTTAACGTGGTCGCAGATATTGAGAAAACGCGTGCGGTAACCCTTGCTCCTGATATAGCGGCACATATAGATATCTTCGCTGGTTTTTTTCTTAAACGCCTCGCAGCCCCCGATTGAATTGAATACATTGCGCTTAACAGCAATGTATTGTCCAATCGCGGCTGAAAACCAGTGTACCTTTGTATACCGGTTCAGGAAAAGGGGGATAGCAAAACCGGTGAGAAAGAACATCAGGGGAACCGTTATTATTTCGCCGAAGCTCAGGAATATCTGTCCGATATAACCGGAAACCAGGTCCGCCTTCAGGCCGATCAGATTGGTAACTCCCCAGGCAATGCTGGTAGGGGTGTGAACAGTATCCGCATCGGTGAAGATAAGTATCTCCCCCTGCGCCTGCCCTGTAAGCTGGTGAAGGGCAAAGGGCTTGCCGTACCAGTCGTCCGGAAGCGGCTTGCCGTTAAAGACCTTTACGCGGCTGTCTAACGCGGCGATACGGTTCAGTATATCCAGGGTGTTATCGGTTGAGTTGTCGTTTAATACAAGAATCTCGTAATTTTTGTAAAGCTGATTCCGCAGGGAGTTGATGCAGCGTTCAATATTTTGTTTTTCATTCCGTGCTGGTACCAGCACCGACACCATCGGTCCGTCGAAAATTTCAGATGCCAGGGTGAACCGCCACATTTCATAGTGATTCGCCAATGAAAGTATAAAAAAATAAGATGCCACCACCAGCAATACAGGGTAATAAAAAGGACTTAGGGGCTCCCATAGAAACTGAAACATGATACCTCTTTTTACTTCCCGTTCAGCAGTTCTGTTGCGTATTTATTGGTCGGATAAATTTCAAGTGCCCTTACCAGCCAGGGCCGGGCCTCGGCGTGTTTTTTTTGCTGTATATATGCATAACCGATGGCTGAGTATACGTTAAAGCGGTCATCTTTATCCATACCGCCGTTTTCGATTATAGCGGTCATCATTTCTATTCCCCTTTTGAGATTGTTAAACGGCGCGGGGGCGAAAACCCAGCGGGCGGCGATTAAATATTGAGCCGCAGCGTTTCGGCTGTCGAAGGCCAGGGCATTTTTTGCGTATTTTTCCACATTGAGTCCGTTTGCCACTGTATATGTCCACGGACCTAAAGAACAATTCTGGGAAAGGTTCTGCGCCAGTAATAACCACGCCGAGGCACTTGGAGCCGTTTCCATTACCTTCTCGGCAAGCCGCATTCCCTCAATGTAATGGGGGCGGGCTTCTTCGTTCCGGTTGCCGTCCTGAAAGGCCCTGCCCATAAAGTATTCACAGCGGGAAAGCGCCAGGTCAAGTGCGGTACCGGACTGATGCTTCGCGGCCTCGGTTCTGGCGCTAAGGTACAGAGTCTTTATCCCGTCGGCGTTGAGTTTTTGTTCGTAAAGAGCATCACGAAGCGGATGCATCCATTCCGGCAGAGTATCCGCATTCAGGTTTAAGGGACAAAAAAAAGTAATTAACAATAACAATGTAAGTACACGCATCTGATATTACAATATATCACATTTCAAATTAATTTTCAATATATTTCATTAGTAAATTAATAACTGTCCTACAATAAACTTACCGGATCGACATCGACTTCAACATATACCTTTGCGTCACGGCCCTGCTCGTAATGTTCCAGAATGAGGCGCGCTGTCGCATGCAGAGTGCCCATAGATTTACCCCGCAGGATAAGATGGCGGCGGTGGTTTCCGTTGATGATGCCGATGGGACATTCCGCCGGCCCCAGCATATCCGATCCCGGGGGAAGCAGGGGAACGGCCAGGTCGGCAAGGCGTTTCATTGCGGCATTTGCGCGTACAGCGTCGCGTGAACGGGCGGTCAAACGGATAAGACGGGTGTATGGAGGAAAGTTCAGCGCCTGTCGCTGAATAAGTTCGGCATTGAAAAACCCTTCGATGTCAACCGCGCAGGAACGGGTTATCACCGGGTCGCCCATACGCAGAGTCTGAACGATAACCCTGCCGTCGGGAAAATAACGTCCCGCCCTGCCTGCCACCTGCACGATAAGCGAAAAGGTTCGCTCGGCGGCGCGGAAGTCCGGCAGATGCAGGCCTGTATCGGCAAGCACAATCCCAACCAGGCGGACACCGGGAAAGTTCAGCCCCTTGGCGACCATTTGAGTCCCCAAAAGGATATCGATCATGCCTGCCTTAAATTCGGTGATAGTATGTTCGAG
>Ga0082212_10006719_pt1 | contig 15385 bp, 23 predicted proteins | sample TergutNt197P3_FD_71548 | JGI IMG/M metagenome (GOLD analysis project Ga0082212, IMG submission 71548) | Neocapritermes taracua P3 segment gut microbial communities from Petit-Saut dam, French Guiana - Nt197 P3 | ecosystem: Host-associated > Arthropoda: Insects > Digestive system > Gut ...
AAATTTGCAATCTGTCGCAAGAACAAATACTGGAATATTTTAAAAATCGGATTCCTCGAGAGAGAATAACACCTACAATACGATTAAGCAACTCTTAAACCAATAGTCGAATTAGACAGAAAAACAATATAAAAATCCACTGCTGCTAACGGGCGGTTTGGCGCCAGCGGGGGCGTGTTCTCGGCTGACAGCGGGTGGGTAACATCATCGTTTGCTCTCGTCCGAACTTTTGTGATACCCCCGCCAGCGTCAAGCCGCAGGTTAAGCGCAAGCGGCGGACAGCGCAGCGGGACAACGAAGTAGAAATTTTAAAGACAATAAGATATGGAGAAACAAATCGTATATGAGTTTGTAAAATCAATAAACGAGCATAATGTCAGCAAAATCTATGACCTTATGGACAACGACTTTAGATTCATTGACGCATATGGAAACGAGGAAATAGGAAAGGAACATATGAAGGAAAGTTGGATTGGTTACTTTCATTGGTTTCCAGATTATGAAATAGAAATTATTGAAACATTTTCGGATAACAATATTTTTGTGATTTTGGGTTTTGCAAGCGGAACATATCAAAATATTAAGGACAATGATAATACGAATCATTGGCGACTTCCTGCTGTATGGAGAGCAGTCGTTTTTGAAAACAAAATTAAACAATGGCAAGTTTACTGTGATTCAAAAATTCCGTTTGATATAATTGAGAGAAATAATAAAAATGACAGTATCTAAACATTGAACGTTACCACATAAATTTAAAAGATTAGGAGTAAAAAATAATAAAATATGAAGCGATACATTGTAAGTTATTTGGCAAATTTTCACTCGAAGAAGAGTTCGAGGACTTATAAGATTATATCTTTGTTTTTTGGGGTGTTATTTTTTGTGGCTCTTTTGCCAACAATTTTTATTTGTTTAGGATTTCTTATAAAAAATCACATTCACTTAGAATTGGACAGAACGTTAGAAATTGTTATTTCCACAGTAAGTTTGACTCTTGGAATATTCTTTTTGATATGGACAACAATTTTTCAGTGGAAAATCGGCGAGGGCGTTCCTGCCCCAAATGCACCAACTCAACATTTGGTTACAACAGGACCATACAAACTTTGTCGCAACCCGATTGAATTAGGTGCAATTTTTTATTATTTCGGTATTGGGACAATTATCGGAGGCATTACAGTTGGTATTATTTGTTTTCTTTTAGGGTTTATTATTGGAAGTGCTTATCACAAATTTATCGAAGAAAGTGAATTGGAAATCCGATTTGGCGATGAATATAAACGGTACAAGAAAAATACTCCTTTTTTAATTCCAAGATTTAGAAAAAGAGAAAAACAATGAAACGAAACGCCAGCGCTTAACGAGCGGTTTGGCGCAAGCGGGGCAGTAACTCGCCTGAAAGTATGTGCGGATTTGCAAGTTTATCGCCCGTCCGCGCCTTTGCGATACCCCCGCCAGCGTCAAGCCGCAGGTCGTTAGCGGCAAGTTGCGGAGAACGCAGTGAAAAATTTATAAATCAAGAGAAATATGAATATAATTGAAACTTATGTGGACAAGTGTTTGAGTTTTGCAAAAGAACACGAAGAATATTTACTGTATGTTCCATCTTATGACGGGGAGGTTGAAACAGAAATGCTTTATCAGCCGGACTTTAGCCTTTTTTCAAAAAAACTGGAAAGAGTATTTTTGACACAGGAAGGCAGAACTGACAGTTTTAGAAAAATCGGAACAGAAAAAGATATGTTCTGGAAGCCTGTCGAAAATACTGTGACAGACAAAAGCATTCAAGAATTTGAACAAGAGTTGAAAGTTATTTTGCCAAAGTCGTATAAACATTATCTCAAATACAAACATCATTACGAAATATTTTGGGATATTGAAATCATACTTTATGCGAAGCCTGTAAACCGTTGGAAAAATATACTTTTAGAAGTAATTTTGGACACCAAAGAAGAAATGCTTGACAAAGGATATTTAGCAATCGGCAGATTTAGTGACTGTGGAGAAATTGCCTTGAAACTTGGAAACAATGAAACAGATGAACATGAGGTGGTAGTGTTTGATAATGAAACAGCCGAAATAGACGAGGTATTGGCAAGTAATTTTACTGAGTTTTTAGAGAAATTGTTACAAGCAGACAGACCTCAATTTCGAGAATTAAAAGAATGGCAGAAAAAAATGAGTATTTTCCAATAAAACCTGCCGCTAACAAGCGGTTTGGCGCCAGCGGGGCGTGTCCTCGGCTGACAACGAGTGGGTAACATCATTGTTCGCTCTCGTCCGAACTTTTGCGATACCCCCGCCAGCGTCAAGCCGCAGGTCGTTAGTGGCAATGCGCGGGCGTGTGCAGTGGGACAACGACAACGAAACACGAAAAATAGAAACAAACTGACTTTTACGACAACGAAACACGAAAATGAATAGTAATAAAACAAGAGGATTATTCTCTATTGTAAGCGATACGGCAGGTGCGCGGGTTGGCGAATTAGTACAAGAATTGATTGATATTTTAGAAGATAAAATCAATACAAAATATGTCAATTCAAATTTACAAATTGGACTTGCTATCAGGTGCCTGCCCAATTCATACAATCGAAATTCTTTTACTAGATATACGCAAAAGGACAATTATTTAACAATAGATTTTTGTGTTTCATTGGAAGAATACGAGAAATTGTATAAAATAGAACAAAAGTTTGAACTTGGAAAAACATTTTTAGAATGGTTGGATAAAGGGTTACTAAACAAAAACTTCTTAAAAAACAATCCAAGTTTCAACAAAGACAGTTTTATTGAAGAAGTTCTTTTTTTAGGCAAAGAAACAGATTGGTTTGCAAATGAAGTTGATTACAGCCAAGAATTGGATTATTCGGCGGAATATTGGGAATGGAAATGGTTGAAAGAAAAACAATAAAAACCAAGACAATAAATGCACTGCCTCTAACGAGCGGTTTGGCGCAAGCGGGGACATAGCGTAAAAAACGCCTATGCAGACAAAGCGGGACAAAGAGAGGTAAAAAGGCTCACAAACAGTACGATAAGCGAATTTCTCTTTCATTTTTGACTTTGGGAAAAGACATAAAAAGGGCGTGTTAGGACAAAGTTTCTAACCTAAATCATACCCCATAGACAAGGGCGCGAAAAAGGCATTGAATAAGTCCAAAATTGACCAATAACTGTCTGATATTGTACATACTGCATAAAACTTATTTTGAAATAAGTAAACTAATTTTGTAACTTAAAAAATGAGTAGTTATGCGAAGTACATTCAAAGTTCTCTTTTTCCTGAAAAGAGACAAGCAAAAATCCAACGGAACAATACCGCTTTTTTGCCGTATTACCGTTGATGGTCAGGAAGTGCGTTTCTCCATGAAATGCGATGTGAATCCCAACCATTGGGATATAAAGACAGGCAAGGCAAGCGGACGAACAGCCGAAGCCGGGAAAATCAACTCTCTTGTTGATACTACAAAGGCGGCAATTTACAAGATATATCGTGAATTGCAGGAAAAGGAAAGTTATGTTACTGCCGAAAAAATCAAAAATGTTTTTCTCGGTATCGAAACAAGACAGCAAACCCTGTTGGAATTGTTTGACAGCAATAACAGAGAAAGAAAGTTACAAGTCGGAATAACTATTACGCAGTGCACATACGATAAGTATTGCACTGTTCGTCGCATTGTCGCTGATTTCATAATGCACAAATACAATCTTGGGGATATTCCCATTAAGGAGGTTAATCTTCAATTTCTTACCGGTTTGGAAATTTACCTATATACAGTACATGAGTATAAAAAAAATACGGTTGTCAGCGCGATGAAAAAATTGCGGCATATCATCAATGTAGCAATGAATGAGGAATTGATTTACAAAAATCCGTTCAAAGATTTTAAACTTCAATGGCAAAAGACTGACAGGGGTTACTTAACACAGTTGGAGTTAGAGGCGATGATTGATGCAAGGTTTGAGGATAAACGCATGGAAAAAGCCCGCGACATTTTTATTTTTTGTGCCTTTACCGGAATTTCATTCTCTGATGTTAAGCATCTCACTTACGACAATATTCAATCTTCTTTTGACGGTAAATTATGGATAAAAGGCAGGCGCAGGAAGACCAATACCGAGTTCAACATACCTATATTAAATATTCCGAAGATGATTTTGGAAAAATACAAAGGTGAAGCGACTGGTAATTTGGCAATACCAATTATTTCTCTCACGCGCTATAATATTTGGCTTAAAAAAATAGCCAAGTCGTGTGGAATTACTAAAAATGTGTCCTCACACCTTGCACGACATTCTTTTGCTACTTTGGCTCTGACACAGGGTGTTTCGATAGAGAGTGTCAGCAAAATGCTGGGACACTCCAGTATCAGCATAACACAGGTATATGCCAAAATCACAAACAAAAAAGTAGGTAATGAAATGAACAGGTTTGCAGGCAATATCAAGGGTTTGGATAAAAAAATGCAACTACTTCCCGACCAGCAAGAAGTGAACATTGAGAGCATATTCCAATCGCTAAAAATTCCAACAGGCAGGGCATCTGATACGACTTGGGAAAAACTGATTACAAAAGTATGGAACAGGCTATCTGGCATCGACAGACATACTTTTGTGTCTGAAATAAATAAAAGAGAAGACAAGCCGAAAGTATTACGCGATTTCTATGAATCGCTGATAGATTATTTCCTTGACTGTGCAGGAAACAATAACGACAGCCTGTCTGAAAGTTCAAATTTAAAAACTCAATTTGCAATAAATTATTAAAACATAAAACAATGGAACGAGGATTTATAAAAATCAACATTGAAGAAGGCAAAACGCCTTCGGTGGAAGCCCGATTGGTCAATAACGACTTGTGGATTTCCAAGTATGAAATGGCGCGGTTGTTAAACTGTTTTCCGCAGAAAATCGAGGCGAATTTGCGCAGTATTTTCAAAAATCAATTACTGTGGGAAAATGAATGTACCTATAACCGCCGTTATACTGACAAAGGTATTGAAAAACAGTGCCTGTACTACAATATGGAAACGCTGATTTTCATAAGTTACCGTGTTTCTTCTCTGGAAGCAAAAGTGTTCCGGCAGTTTGTCAATTCCGCTTTGCGTAACAAATTACAGAAAAGCAACACACAGGAAATAAAACTGTTTTGGGTGTATAAATCCGATTATAATAATTATTGGTTGAACTAATAACGGTTTATATTATGTGTCTGTTGAAGCCCGATTTCGTCGGGCTTTTTTTCTGCCTGCACCTCACTTCACTTTCAAAAAATTGTAAATAGAGTTTAAGCAGCACAGAGTAATGCAAAAACGCTGAACCCGTTTTTTTTAGCGCCTTTGCAAGAGGTATAACATTAATACAAAAAAAATTACGCTGCACTTTCTATGATTGATGCATCATTTGGTAATTTCTTTAAGAAATCTCTTGATATGGGATAGGCTTCCATCAAGTCGGGGCAGAAAGGACGGAAAAACTTTTGAATATCTGTTTCTCCAAGTGAACTATCAAGCCAATGTTCTTCATCTTTATTACTAATGATAAGAGGCATACGGAAAGGATTCTTTCCTCCGTTATGGATTCTTGAACATAATTCATTTGCCGGAACAGTAAGAACTGAAAAAGTAGTCAAAATCTCATTTGTTTCAGGACATTGCCATATTTCATACAGACCACCGAGCGAAAATATTTCTTGGTCTTTTAGAAAAATATAATTGGGTATTTTTTCATTTCCCATATGCTGAAATTCAAAGTAACCTGTTGATGGAATAAGACATCGTTTATCTAAAACCGGTTTGCGAAACGAGGCAGTAGTAAAAACCGTTTCACTGCGGGCATTCAAAGTCATGTTCCGGATTTTCTTTGCATCTTCGGGAGTTTTTGTCCAATGTGGAATAAGCCCCCATTTGGCTGTTTGCAGATTTTCATCAGCCGTTATCATGTAACATTCGGGATTTGCAAAAGCATTTACTTTGTACTGCTCGTCAAGAATTTCCTGTACGATTTCAATAATGTCGGATTTTCTTCCATACCGCTTTGCCAAATCCATAGCACGTTTACTTTGCGAGTTATAAAAACACATTTTTTTAACATTTAAACTGTTTTAGGAAAATCAGAATACCTTGTTGTGTAACACGGTGAAAGTCGTTCCTGTTTAATCTTCCATGCCTTGCCATCCCCCATTGTCGCAATTTTCAAGGTATTTCGACCGTATTTGTTGTTCATCAAGTCTAAAACCTGCATTATCCTTTTGTCCTTTTCGCGATTAACCGTATCGAAAAGATTTGTCTGTATCTCATTTTGAGAGCAAATATCCATTACCATTACACCTGCTTTTTTATACTGATAATTGGGTTTATATATGGTTCTCAAACCTTGTAGAGCGTATTTAATGATTTCGTTTGTAGAATTAGTAGCAACAGGCAGATTAATGATAATATGCTGACTGTATTGCTTTAAATCTTCGCGGTAAGGATTGGTATCAATAAACACCAAAACGCTTTTAGCGCAAGATTTTTGGTTACGCAGTTTTGCGGAAACCATAGAAGCATACGTTGATACGGCTTCGCTCAACGTTTCATAGTCGGAAATCATTTTCCCGAATGAGCGAGAAACAAGAATGCTTTTCTTATCGGGTTGTACAGTTTCCATTTGGATGCAAGGCTCACCCAAAAGTTCCCGCCAAGTCCGTTCGCCTATCACCGTCATGTGTTTTCTTACCCACGCTCTTGTAAGCCCTGTAAAATCGTATGCCGTTTTTACACCCATTTCCGTCAATCTTTTTGTATGTTGGCGACCAATCCCCCATACATCACCGATTTCAGTTTTTTTCAAGGCTTTGATGCGTTTTTCTTCCGTATCAATAACACAAACACTTTTATATCCTGCATATTTTTTTGCAAACTTATTGGCAATCTTGGCAAGTGTTTTTGTAGGTGCAAGTCCGACCGAAACCGGTATTCCTGTTCCCTGCTTAACCGTTTGTGCTAATTTAGTACAGTGTTCTTTCAGCTTGCAGTTTTCAAATCCATTGAAATCAAGAAAAGACTCGTCAATTGAATAATCTTCAATTTCGGAGGAAAACAACGTTAATAATCCTTTTACTCTTAAAGACATATCTGCATAAAGCACGAAATTGGTAGAAAAAACCTGTACATCGTGTTTTTTTATCAGACTTTCTATTTCAAAAAAGTTTGCACCCATTTTGATTCCAAGCGCTTTCGCCTCGTTGGAACGTGCAATGGCGCATCCGTCATTGTTTGAAAGCACGATGACCGGTTTGCCTTCAAGTCGTGAGTCAAAAACCCGCTCGCAGGAAACAAAAAAATTGTTGCAATCTACCAAAGCATACATCAGATTCAGAATTTTTTAATCACAAATCGTAACACTCCCCAACGGCGCAGTTCCTCACCTTCACGAATAAATATCGACTGCTGTTCGGGATTGGAGGAAATCAGTTCAACGAAGCCTATACCGTACTTTAAACGTTTCAATGTAAATTCACCGTCTATTGAAAACACAAGAATTGAGTTTTCGTAAGGCTCTGCCAACTTATCAATAACCAATAAATCGCCTTTAAAAATACCGTCGCCTCTCATACTGTCGCCTCCGGCTGTCAGGCAAAAGGTAGTTTCTTTATGCTTAATCAACAGTTTATTGAAATCAATACCTTCTTCGGTGTAATTATATGCTTCAGATGGAAAGCCGGCAGAAACATATCCACAGTACGGTATTTCCATTTCCAACAGTTCGTCTGCAATGGGTATCAGTCTGTTTAATTCTTTATCAATAATTCCTGTATCCATAAAAAAATTTAAAAAAGGAATCACAAAGATAAAATAAAATAATTATTCATTCAAATTACGAAAATTTGGCTCGGCATAAAACCTCGTACCCTTAATATAAATCTCTATCTATTTTTTCTTCGTTTCGTTAATCATATACATTCCTCATTCATATTGTGTCATCCTTTGCATTGCCGGTCTATGTTATCTGCGACAAAGATGTTTTCGGCGTCTTTACGGTAAGTAAAGGTCAAGCCCTAAAGGGTTTTGCAAAAAATCTTCCTCTTTCCCGCACCTGATTTTTATTTTTTGGGGTTGCGGGCGAGCGTATTTTTTGCAAAAACCTTGACTTCCCTGACGCCTTCAACTCTGATTGTCTTGAAACATCAACGACCGATGCGACGGATGACGCATGAAAAAAAAAGTCATGTATATGCGAAACAAAGAAAAAATAAGAAAACATAACTCCCTCCGCTCTGGAATCCTCATAAATATTTTGTTTTTTCTTGTGGGGTTTGCAGGGGTTGTGGGGCTTATTTGGACTTGTAGGGCTACAATACCGACAGTAGTGGGGGCATACCTTGTCTATCGGCTTTTGAGGCTTATATTGAGGCTTATTCGTTTGGTTTTATCCTCTGTTTTTACAGTTGCTTCAATTATCATTTTGATTTTAATTATTTCATTATTAATATTTTAACACTTACAATTATGGTACAGAATTTATTATTTACAAACAAGTCTTACGATACCTCAAAACAGGTAGTAAAAGAAAATCAAATCGTAGCACGGCACGGTATAGGCGCAAGTGTAACACGTTATGTCGTGTACAGGATAGGGCAGAATAGTAACGGATATATCTATCATCTAATTAACATTGAAACGAAAGAATTTAGTCAAACTGACTTTCCCCGACCATTGAGCGAAAAATTTGGGATAGGGGTGTATTACAACGATGAAACTCCCGAATTTATGGATGCGTTTGAGGTACTTTTACTTCGGAGTGAGGCAGAAAAAAATGCCAATGAAAAAAGAAAAGACAGACAAGAGAAACAGGTTCAGACAAGCAGCACAGCAGTATCCAAGAGCGTTAATGCCGACTTTTTGATAGTGGATTATTCCGAAAAAGCATTGGCTGTTTTTGGCGACACACGCCCGATTAAAGATGAATTAAAGGCATTAGGCGGACGTTTTAACCCAAAATTAACACACGAGAACACCAAAAAAGCGGGTTGGATTTTCACTAAATCCAAAGAATGTGAATTAAGAAATCTATTAACAATCAAATAAATGTGGAAATGAATACAGAAAATATTATTAAATGTTACGAAGTATTGCGCGAAGAACTCGGTAATCTTTGCAAATGGAACTGTGAAATCTTGGATATGGAAGACAGAAAACGGAAAGTAACAAAAACATTTTTGAAAAAGGAAAAATCAAACTATGCCTTATCAAAAGAACATTTTAGAGGTATGTGTGATATGGCAAAACTCACAGGCGAATTTACATCTTCAACTGATGTATGCGGGATAGAGAGTGAATTTGGTTGGTTTTTCAAATAAGTATTAACAGGGGCAGGAGCGTATCCTGCCCCATAAAATCAAAATAATATGAACACAACAGTAAATAAAGGCAAAAAAGCGATTTCAAAGGGAATAACACGTATCTGTTCGCATTATATCGAATGGTATCTGAATGACAAAGGGCTTAAATTAACGGACTTTGACATTGAACATATCCAAAATATGCTCATTGACAATTATGTAACAGGCGATGTTTGCACCATTGTGCCAAACGGTAGCACAGTTGGCGGTTGGTGGAGTATTCAATGGTAATCAATTAAAAATCAAAGAAATGAAAACGTATTTGAATATAGATGAAATAGCAGATTTTCATAATGAAATATGGTATTATAAATGGACGAGCGGACAACCTTATGAGGTTTTGGCAGTTAGCGACAATGGTTTCCAGACTATTGGATTTATAGATGATTTGAATGAACTGAAAAAAATCAACTTGCCTGTCTATTATAAATGCCCATACAATTAAAACAGTATTAACAAGAGGCGGGATATACTGCCCACCTCATAAAACCCAAAAAGAGATGAAATCAACAGCACATTTTAAGAACACCATTAAAGCGTATTTGGACAAAAGAGCAAACGATGATGCACTTTTTGCAGTTGTTTACGCCAAAGAAAACAAAAACATTGACGACTGTATAGCCTACATTTTCAATACTGTACAGAAAAGCGGTTGCAATGGTTTTACCGATGATGAAGTCTATTCAATGGCAGTCCATTACTACGATGAGGACAATATCGAGGTCGGCAAGAACTTAGATTGCAGGGTAGTAGTTAATCACACCGTTGAATTGACCGAAGAAGAAAAGCAGCAGGCACGCAAAGCAGCCGTTGAAAAGGTTGAGAAAGAGGCATACAACCGAATGATGCAGCCCAAAAGGAAACAGAGTGTACAAACGTCGAATACAAATCAATTAAATCTTTTTTAAATTATGAAACCGAAAAACAAATTTCAAAAGCAGGTTTTTGAATTAAGTAAAAAACTTCCGATGATAACCGAAGCACAATATAATTGGGCAGTAAAGCACTGTTTCGACCGCTATGCAAGGCGAACAAAGGGTGGTCTGATTTATTGTTTGGAGTGTGGGGAAAAGTGGAAAAGCAAACGGACTCTTATTGACAGCATTTGCGGTTGCACCTGCCCGAATTGTAGAAAGGAGTTGAAGATATATGACTCATTGAAACAGAATTTCACAGAAAGCCAATATTTCTGCATCATAAGCACTTGCGAAAATATGCAAGTGTTTCGCTATTTTTTTCTGACTGCAACACTTAAAGTAGGCAGGCAGGCGCATTATGAATGTCGGGAGGTTGTACAGCGTTGGATTGCGCCCAACGGTAAAAGCGCTACTATTTCTTTGTTGCGCAAAATGAGTACGATGTATTACGACCTGTGGAATTTTAACAGCAACCTCGAAATACGCAAAGAAAACGACTGCCACAACATCACTCCTGCCCAATACTATCCTCGCAGTAAGTTTATACCCGAAATTATTCGAGGTGGATTTAAGAATGAGTACAACAGGCATATATCGTTTACTCTGTTCCGTACATTGTTGTCGGACAGCAGAGCCGAAACACTGTTGAAAGCAGGGCAAACAGAGGTATTAAAGTATTTTGCAGGTAAACAGTTTCACTACATAAGCGGTTACTGGTCTTCGATAAAAATCTGCATACGAAACGGTTATAATATTAAAAACGCATCTGACTGGAAAGATTACATTGATTTGTTACACTTTTTTAGAAAAGACCTGCACAATGCAAAATATGTCTGCCCTGCCGACTTGACCGCCGAACACGACAGGTATGTAAAGAAAAAGCGGGAGTATCAAGAACGTGAAAGCAGGAAAGAGGCAAGAGAACAGGCATTGACAGACGAGGCACGTTTCAAAAAAATGAAATCCCGATTTTTCGGTATTCGGTTTGACGATGGAGTAATCCGGATTCGTGTACTTGAAAGCGTAAAAGAAATTATGCAGGAAGGCGATATACTGCACCATTGCGTATTTGCCAACGAATACCATTTGAAGCCCGACAGCCTTATCCTCTCGGCTTGCATCGGTGAGAAAAGGATAGAAACAATAGAGTTTTCACTGTCTGAAATGCGGGTTGTTCAAAGCAGGGGCTTGCAAAATAAGAACTCCGAATACCACGAGAGGATAGTAAATCTTGTAAATGAAAACAGCAGGCTTATCCGAAAGAGAATGGCAGCATAATTATATGATATTAAAACAAATAAAAAAACATTATGGCACGGTTTATATTAGATATAGCAAATTTAAGCAAAGAAGAAATCAAACAGGTATTGGTAGATGCTACAAACACTTACGCTGAATTAAATAAAGTGGCAAGTATTTGCTGCATTGATGAAACGAACAGTAATCAGTTTCATAACGAAGGTTTTAAGAATAATCTTTCAAACAGACAATTAAAAAACTATGAAAAACTTATTACATCTGATTAACAATAAATTCACTGATAATTTTAAAAAATGGAAAATTTAATAGCAGAATTGGTAAAAGAAGTATTTTTGGCAAATGCCCGAAGAAAACATACTGTTTTTTTCGATTTTTCGGGACACGTCAATACGATGAGTATTCACGCCGTCAAAGGCAAGTGGAAACCAAAATCAAAAAGGGTTTTTGACAGTAATGTCAGACTGTATGCTTTTGGTGCAAAAGAACATCTATCATTAGTAATCGAAACAGTTAAAAAATTATAGGTATGAGAACGACAGCAAAAGCTGGCGACATAGCCACGCTCATTACAGCAGTTTACGGATACAGAAACATTATCCTTTTGCAAGAAGTGGAATATATGTGGGAAGTGGAAATATGCGGAAGTGGAAAAGTTATTTACGTGTATGAAGATGAGTTTGAATTAGATTGAAATTGGTTACATTTAAACACATAGAAAAGAAAGCGGGCGGAACAAAAACTCCGCCCGTTACTTTTTTTCAGTGAGCATTAGGCGGATAAAAAAAGTAACAAAAAAACCGTTTTTAAGTCTGCAATTTTTTTTATATTTTTGTATCGTTAAACAGTTATAAAAATGGAAATTTCAGTAAGAAAACCCACCGATATGGAAATCGCCGGTATGAAGACAAAGCCCATTTGGGAGTGCGGCGTATCAGAGTTTGACTGGCATTACGACAGCGAAGAAACCTGCCTTATTATCGAAGGCGAGGTTACAGTGAAATACGGCTCAAACAGCGTTTCTTTCGCTTCGGGCGATTATGTCGTTTTTCCGAAAGATTTGTCGTGCTTTTGGCAGGTCAAAAAACCTGTCAAAAAACACTACTTTTTTAGATAAAAGATATTCCCGAAAGCAAAAATATGATGTAAAAAAACGGACAGCCCTCACGCCGTCCGTTGTACCAATCGAATGATTTTTACTTCTCTTTTTTTTTATGGATGCCCCTGTTTTATCATATTTTCCGTATGCGTTTTTCCGAGTGATAATTCATTTTTCCATTCTGAAAGCATCACACTGAAATACGCCATTCTACTGAAAAAGAAATTGATATTGGTAAGCATTTCCTGCTCATTTTCACAAGGCACGCCTAATGACTGTTTTTTCGCATTCATTTCCTGTACGGCTTCATTGATGATGATTGACCAATCGGCAAAAAAATAAGAATAATTATCCAACAACTCAATTACCTCCTCTCGATCGCCAAGAAGTTCTGAATACTTTTCCATACGACCAAGTTCTTCCTCTGTGAAGTGATGTTTTTCTGTTTCCATTGTGCAGCGAGTTAGTTTTCAGGCACGAAAAAACGGTGTGCCTTTCCCGTTGCTTAAACCTACCACAAGTGAGAGGGTTGCAAAGTTCATTACGAACATCGCACGGAGGTACACACCGTTATGTTGTGTACCCTCTCAATATGGAATGACTATACTTTAAAAAGTCATTCCACTGTGGTATGAAAGTTTAAGCGGTACAAATATACGAGTTTATTTCGGTTTTTTTAAAAGGTTTACGATTGTTATATATAATCAAACAACGGACGGTTAATTATTGTTTTTACATTTCTTTTTCCAAAATGTGTAGATACTCTTTTGTACAGTTGATTTTGCAGGTGCAGTTTTCATTTCTGTCAGATTTATAACGCTTATAATCTTTCATTACAAAGTCGTATTTTCCATATCGTTGCATAACATTTTGGATATTTTCTACCGTCATAATACCTTCATTGCTGTACGAAAGAAAAATATATTTAAAACGTGCATTCTTTATCAAATTTTCAAATTCAATCCTAACTTTTGCAGAACTGCAATACTTTGATTTTGTATATTCTCTCATTCCTGTTTTCCCTTTTGGAATGAAGTTGTCATATCTTGCTATTGTGTTGAGTACGTGATAATTTGCACCATATTGACGAGCATTGTAGGGCGGATCTATATAAAGAATATCACCCTCTACTTGCCGTATCAAACAGTTACTGTCCATATTGAAAACCCTGTGCGCGTTATCGTTAATAATGAAATTAGCAGGCAATATAACCATTTCCTTTTGTGCGCTCGTCTTTAAATGTTTCAGACACGCGCTATATACCGCAGTTGTGTTTGCTACTTTATCCGCGCTTTCAAGCAAACTGGCAAGAAGAAAATAATACAGGTTACCGTCTATTTTGCCCGACTGTTTCCATTTTTCAATCCGTTGTCGTATAGTATCAATCCGTTTCCCATTACTGTCCGAAAAATACTGACGACCATTCCCTCCACCCAAGCAGTAATTTCGGTAAATAATACCTTTTACGGTGGGGGGAATGGCGTTCAGTTCCTCAATATAGAGTTCCTTATCCGCTATTTCGGTGTGGTTTTCAATATAGTTTTTGTTTAGCACAAAACTGTAATATTCGCAGTCGTTTGCGATAACCTGACGAACTTCGTCTTTGAAACATCTCCCTACAATCCCTGTTCCTGCGAATATATCACATAATATTTTGTTGGATAAATCTTCGCCAACTACTGAATAAACAGTTGATTTGATGAAATTTGACAATTTCCATTTTGATCCAATATAATTCATAATCAAAAGATTACAACCATACTTGGAAACGGCGCACAGTCGGCAGCGTTTGAAAATTTCAATCTGCCTTTGACAAAACGAATTTCTTTTGCCATTTTATAAATATATTTATGAAAATATACTGTATCGGTTCTTGCAGGGATCAACATCACCACTTTTGTATCAGGTTTTTGTCTTTCAAGGTAGCATTTCTCTATCCAACGAGCAATATTGCGACCATATGGCGGATTACAAAATACTGTATGACCTTTCCAATCCTGTGCCAATCCATCAATTTCCGGAGTGAAAAACAGATGGCATTTGGCATTTTCAGGCAGCGCACAGGGATCTAAAGTAAAACGGAACTCTTTGTCCAATTCTTCAAAAAAATCCTGCGGGGTACTCCAACAATTTTTTTCTGACGAAAATAATACCTTATTCATTTCTCTTTTACCGTTTCGTTATTAAATGAAAATGACTTTTGCACAACTTTTCCGAAACTGTCTTCTATATAGATGTCAAGCGCTTGGCTGTCTGTACAATGTGAAGTGTAGTACAGCCGGAAAACCTCTTTTGTGAGCGAGAACAGGTCGTTAGGCGATAATACCCTGCCGTCATCAAGGCATAACTCGCCTTTTCCGTCTGTCTGAAAATAGCGGATACAGTAACGCATATCTTTGTAATTACCCTCTTTTATAAGTTGGCAGCGGATTTCTACCGTTTCGCCCTGAACAATCTTTTTAGGGTATGGCATAACCTGCAAATCAAATGAGTAATTTTGAGTAATGTCAAGATAGTCATTACAGGCTAAAACTATTGCCGCAAGCAATAGTGTATATAAAAAATAAGATAATGTTTTCATTTTTATTTTTGTATTAGTTGATTATAAATTTTATTCCTACTCCAAACTGTGAATTTAATTTACCGACAGATGAACCCATCAGCAAGCGTTCCCTGAGATTAACAAGCAAAACTGTCCGGTCGGTCAAATAAATCTCAGAC
>Ga0082212_10006720_pt1 | contig 15378 bp, 16 predicted proteins | sample TergutNt197P3_FD_71548 | JGI IMG/M metagenome (GOLD analysis project Ga0082212, IMG submission 71548) | Neocapritermes taracua P3 segment gut microbial communities from Petit-Saut dam, French Guiana - Nt197 P3 | ecosystem: Host-associated > Arthropoda: Insects > Digestive system > Gut ...
ATTCGCTCATTACCGGAAACAATCACATCAAAAATTAACACTTTGTAGTGACCCACGGAAAATCAAAACCCCAGTATTAACTTGCTTTAGCTCGCCCCACAGGGAAAGATGGGCTAGGATAAAAACTAAAGCCAGGGCAAGGATAACAGTAATTTTTTTATTCATATGTATAAAACCCCTCCTTAAAATTCTTTTTGAAAATCTCTACGTCTACTTACTTTAAAAAAAATATCACCCCCTTTCAGGGCTTGTCCCCATACTACACAATAAACATTCCGGTTCTTCTTCTGCCATGTTACAATGGATTTTATTTGCAAATAACCCACTATTTTATAATAACTTTTCAGGAGAATTTTGTCAATAAGTATTTTAATTTAGTAAAGTGAAGTTTTTCTTGACAAATATTAGCTTTTATGTTAATGTTTAAGCATTAAATCCAAAATTCTGAAAGAGATAAACCGGAAGAATAAGGCAATGCAAGCCTAACTGATAACTTTCACAGGAAGGTAGATAATGGACAATGAAGAGAAAGATCGGAATAATTACAAGTTTTCAGATTACCCATGATCAAATATTTAAAGACGGTGAATTGCTGGTAGTTAATACGCCATTTGGCCCTGTTGATACATATGTTGGTGAATACGGCGGCTGCCCGGTTGTTCATATGACGCGCTCCGGCAGGAAGCACCCTACTCCACCCCACCTTATTAACCATAGAGGGAACATATCTGCTCTTGCGCAGCTTGGGGTAAGCGAGATTTTGTCCTTCTCAATGGTAGGTTCTCTTAACAGCGAATATAAAACCGGTTCTCTGGTGATAGCAGACCAGTTTTTAGATTTTACCAAGGATCATCCGCCAACCCTATACAGCGATGATGAATTTGCTTTTGTCGATATAACAGAGCCTTTTTGTCCGAGGATGCGCTTGCGGATCATTGCGGTTTGTCAAGACAGCAATATAGCCATGCACCCTTTTGGCTGTTATGCTTGTACTAACGGCCCCCGTTTTGAAACAAAGGCAGAGATAAAAATGTTTCGTATACTCGGCGGCGACCTGGTCGGCATGACTATTGTTCCGGAATGCATCTATGCAAGAGAAGCGGGAATTTGCTATGCTACGGTTTCAGGAGTCGTCAATATGGGGGCGGGAATAGAACAAGTTGCGCTTGATAATGATACAATCCGTAAAGTACGGGTTAACCATACCCAAAATATGGTCACTATTATTAAGAAATATCTGGAAAGTGTGACCCCGGAAGCCGGATGCGGCTGTGGCGTGACTTCTCAACAAAAAGAGTATAGAAAAGACAAATAAAGCTGAATGATTGGTTGTGATAATAATGAAAATATCAGCCGTTGTTCCATGTCTGAATGAAGAGTTCAATATTCCTCCGCTATATGATAAAATAACAAATGCGCTTTCTGTTTATGATGATTATGAAATAATTTTCATTGATGACGGCAGCAAGGACGGCACCTTATCGGTGATCAAAGAGCTTGCCGCTAAAGATGCTAAGGTAAAATATATATCCTTTACCAGGAATTTTGGAATGGAGGCAGCTTTTAGATACGGCTATCTGTATGCATCCTATGAATGGTGTATCCACTATGATGCGGATCTTCAATGGCCTCCCGAAGATACTTGGAAGCTTACCAAAAAGGCTGAAGAAGGTTTTGATGCGGTGTTTGGGGTCAGAACAAACAGAAAGGATAGGCTATACCGGTCTATCGGCTCAAAAGGGCAGAGCTTTGTAGCCAGAAAAATGTTTAATATTGAAATTCCTGTCGGGGCTTCATCCTTTCGTATTCTTAAAACATCAATAGTCAAAAAAGTTCTTGAATATCCGGTAAAAACACCCTACTTTCTGGCTGCACTGCCTCTCGTGACCAGGAATTATGCAACTGTTGAGGTTGGTCATAACAACCGGCTCCATGGCAAAACAAGGTTCAGTCTAAGCAAGCTGTGCAATGAATCCTTTAGATTGTTTTTTGGCTTTTCCAATAAAATGCTTAATTTCTCGGCGATAGCATCTATTATTAGCCTGGTGGCGTTTATCCCATTGTTTATTTATGTGCTGACTCATCCGGGGTATGGTAATGGATCGCTGATAATTTTCTTATGCTTCCTCTCACTTATACATCTTATATCCAAAGCTATCAGCGACCAACATCTAAAGTATGCTGTTTTAAACCCACCTTATCACGAAACCGCATTTGTGCGGCAATCCAATATCGAAGCCTGTGTTGAAGAACGCGTAATATAGAAGAGGGGGTGGCTAAATATGCCGCGGTAAGTAAATATATTAGCTTTACATATGCTTTGGAGTTCTTTGATTCCAGATCACAAATGACCTTTTTAAACTCCCGAAACAAAAATAACAGGCGGTGTAGTGTATGAGAGCAAGACATCAAGTGTTCAATTCTTTGTTAAAACTTCAAGCGGATTTTTCGTTTCAGCCTGAGACTTCTTTGCTGGATAAAAGCATATGGGCAAAAACCCGGACTGTGCTTGACTATGGTTGCGGAAATGGATATTTTTCCCAGCTTCTTTCAGAAAAACATCCTGAGATGAAGTTTTATTGTTGCGATCGTGATAAAGATATTCTAAGCTATATTCCTATCGGCAAACAATTCATTCCAATTCAGGGAGAGTATCAAACGATAAACTTGCCCGAAAAAATAGACTTCTTTGTGGTTCGCCACTTGATCAGCTATTTGCATAACAGAGCAGGTTTTTTTAATTGGCTTCACAAATGTGCAAGCGAAAATGCCAGCTTGTTGTTGATTGATGCTTTTGACGAAAATCTTGTTATAGAACCATACATGGAAAATTTCCAAAAAGGGCTGGATAAATTCCAAGAAGAGGTAAAAAGTGCCGGTGGAAATCGTGATTTATTTGGCGTAATAACTGAAGAATTGGAGAATGCCTGTTTTTACCATGAAAAAACAGAAAAAATTATTGTATGCAGCAGTGAAGCAAACATGAAAGAAAAGCTTTTTGTCTATATGAACCTGGTGGCGGAGTTAGACAATGGATTGCCTTTATCCGAATTAATAAGGGAAGAATTAATGGATTGGGTAACTAACGACAAATCATATTTGCAGTATGGCTTGTTTGCTGCATTGTTTAAGTTTAAAAGCACAGCTCACAATTAAGAGAGGGAAGCGGTCTTGAAAATTATTAAAAATGGCTATTCGAGAGTGCTTTTATTTATTCATGGTGGACCGGGGCTTGATTCTTCGTATTTTGAGGGGTGGTTCGGAAAACTAAACTCCTTATGTGATCTGGCTTTTTATGATCAAACCTACTCCTGCGGCTCAAGCAATATACTTGATGACCTATGCAAAGAATTGCATGAGAATATTATAGAGCTGTCAAATTCCTATAAAAAAATAATGGTTTTTGCTCATTCTTGGGGAGCATTTCTCTATTTAAGATCAATGGCAATGCTTGATAACATCAAGGCAATTGTTGATAAATCAATCTTTTCCAACCCTATGGCAACAACTTGGTATGGTTTTAATAAGGCTGGCAATAGATTGCTGGGAAAAATGCCCAAAAGCATTATTGATGAAATAGCATCATGTGCGGATGGTTTACGCATAATGGATTTAATATTGCCATATTATGTTGGTTCAAGAGAGTGTATTCCGGATCTAACATTTGCAAAATATGATTTAGACGCCTGCAACGCCATCTTTGCGGCAATGGAAGGTTACGATTTATCCGGCTCTTTATATATGTTAGAGGGAAAGGCCTACTTTATTTATTGCGAAAATGACTTTGAAAATGCAAGCGACAGCTATGAATTGAGCCATTTTGGTAAGGTATTCTTTTTTAAGAATGCGGGTCATTTTCCCTTTGCGGAATATAATTCCGAGTTTATTGCACTTTTAACATCTATCATTTCCTAAATTTATAGTATTAAGGGGGTTACTCATGAAAAAGTTCGCGCGTGAAATTACCAGCCCGCAAACTTTAATTTCATTAATAAGCGGGCTTTTTGCCGTTGCGGCAGGGTTGTATGCAATTATAGTTCTTCCCGTTGATAGAGATGTTCAAAGCTTGGGCATTTTTTGTTTTAAGCTTTTGCCTTTTATTTTCGGAGCGATCGCGATCGCGAGTATTAAAAGGGAATACTGCGACTATTTGCTTAAGAGCAGGTTTGCTTTTCTGTTTTTCATTTTAGGATTCCTTATCTATTATTGCTGGTTTGTTCCCAAAATATTTAATGCAGTTGATGGTTGGACTTACGAACATGGTTGGCCCCAACTTTATTATACAGTACTCATGGAGATTCCGTTTATAATATTGTTTCTAACCTTTGTATTTAAGATCGCAGGAGCGTCAATCTTAAATACGCTTCGGCTTGCATTTTCTCTGATCCTGATTATGATTTCCGGGGTCCATGATTGGTTGTACTATGTTGTCAATAATGAGTTTCCTATCCTGGAGGTATGGGAGGCGACGCATATAAAAGTCCGGCTTGGTCATTTTCCGACTAAGTATGAAGGATATGCCTTTATTGCCTTCCATTTCCTACTTGCCGCGCTTCTTATTTTTATTCCCTGGGATAAACTGAAGCCATATAAATGGCTGGCGAAAAAACTAAAGCGGCCTGCGCCACAAGGGATCAGGGAGTAGGAATTAAGCTAAGCTCTCAAATTCGAAGAAAAAAAGTCATAATTGCTGCAACTCCACCCTTCACCCTTCTGCTTAACATGCTTTTCCAGTTGATCTGGTGTAGGGGTTAGGGAGTATGCATTTTCCAATTTTATCCGGATTGGGGGGGGGTTAAAATGCCGGTTTCTGTTGTTTCATATGGCGGGAGGTTTGGTTTTTTTTCTCGCAAATATTTACCTAAACTGTCATTTCGGGGTTTTTCGTTATTGCATTTAATGGGAAACAAAGAAGAATTAAACTATATCCGGTATTGCCTCGCGACAAAAGAGCATTATTTGCCGGTGAGTGTGGATATTGAAACAATTAATAGATGCAATGGAACCTGCTCTTTTTGCCCGGCAAATAAACACGATGAAAAACGCCCCTACCAAAAAATGGATGACGCCTTATTTGAAAAAATACTTGTTGAATTGTCAGGATTAAATTATTCTGGTACCGTAAGCTTATTTGGCAATAACGAACCCTTCTTAGATGCCAGAATGCCGGAAATGCTTAAGATGACAAGAAGTTTGCTTACAAAAGCAAAAATCCACATGTATACTAATGGAATCCTGTTAACAAAAGAAAAACTGAATTCTGTTGCAGTTTATATTGACTGCTTGCGTATCAATAATTATAGTGAAAAATACGAATTAACAGAATCTTCAAAAATGATTTACGAACATGTGCGGCAAAATGAATCACATTTTCGTAACACCGAGGTTATTATTGATTTGAGATACAATGGCGAATATCTTAGCAATAGGGCCAAAAGTGCACCGAATAAGGCTGATTCGAAAAAAATCATAACATCTACCTGCCTCCTTCCTTTTTCTGATCTTAATATTAAACCAGATGGAACAGTTAGCTTATGTTGTTGCGATGTTTTTGGCAAAAATGATTTTGGAAATGTAAAAGATCAAAGCATTTTAGAAATATTTCATGGCGAAAAATTTAAGGAAATTCGCAAAATGATATATCCCAGCAGAAGTAATGTGGCTTTTTGCAAGTATTGCGATTTCATAGAAAAAGGAGGCAGAGCAAAATTCTATAATAATCATGGTTTACAGTTTGCCAAGGATTAAGCTAAAGAAGAGGGAGATGACCGGGAAAAGCAAATGAAAGGTATTAAATCCAATCAGAATAACTTGCTGCTTGTTTCGGGTAGGATTTACTACAGGCTGGCATTTCTTGTCCTAACCATTGTTTTAAGTGCGGTTTGGGGAAAAAGCGAGTTTGGCTATTATGCTTCCAAAATGGGAACTTGGGTAATCATTGATAGTATACTGGGTTTTGGGATGGGAATAAGCATTTCCAAGCTTTTGGTTCTTCATCAATCCCTCAAAGAAATCCTGATAAGGGGAGCTATACTAGTAATAGTATGCGCAAACCTTACCATAATAGGAGCTATATCCGCTATTTGTTTACCTCTTTCCGCTGCTTTTAATGTAGACTTTGATATGCTGGATATTATAATTATCTGTTCAATATCAACATATGGCATTTCAACTGTATTTCAGTGTATTTTTAGGGTGCTGGGGAAAGTATCCTATGATTATATTATTTCTTATATTACGGGGAGTTTTATCCTTCTGCTGGCATTTATCAGCTATTTCATTGACATGTCTCCCTTGTCAAATGTGATATTCAGAGCCTTGTTTTTTGTGTTAATTGACATTTTTATGGTTTATAAAATTATCAAGTTTTATCCTTTGAAAAAAAAATATAACCGTAGTTTTTATAAAACAAGTGTAGTCAGGATAATTAAAGAAACTGTGATTATGGGAGTAAATAACGTAGCGGTGGACGCAAATTACAGTGTTATTAACATTGTTTTTCGCTTTTGCAAGCTCTTTGAAATAGCTGCGGACTTTAATCTTGCTCTTGCTGTAGCAGGTCCGCTCATAGCATTTTATCGATATCTGCTGGTCATTTTTATTCCAAAGATTGTGGATTTTGCCCAGAAGGGGAAAAAATATATTATCGGCAGATATGCAAAAAAGTTTTTAATTATTGGGTTCATAACTGTATTTGTTTCCCTGGCTTGTTCCTTGATAACAACTATTTCCGCTACCGGTATGATCCAAATGTTTATTCTGATGGTATGTCTTTTTCCATTATTATTTCTTTTTGAGACCATATTGATGTATTTTGAAGTAGCAATGACAAAACATCTTGTCTTTACACTAAGAGTTTGTCTTCTTGGGTTTGCTTTTTGCAGTGCTTTCTCGTTTTTGCTCATTCCGCGTCTTGGCGGGCCTGGGGCTGTTTTTTCCCTGTTTATGATGTATACAATAACGATCACTTGTTTTTTAAGTTCGTTTTACAACAAGAAGGAAAGAAATCTGCAGTGATAGAATTTCTTTGGGAGTATTCAATGTATAACTATGATCTAATAGTTACAGGGGTTGGGGGACGATGATTAAATATATTATCTGGGGCTGCTTGGCCATATTTATTATAATCACACTGATCCGGGCGGCTTTTTGGCGGCCCTCAAAAAAAGTTTACCAGAAGCTGCCCCGGGAAGAAGTGGACCTTGACCGGGCTGTAGCGAACTTGGGCCGGGCGATCCGCTTCCCCACGGTCTCTTATCCGGATCAGGTGCAGGTGGATTTTATGCAATTTGAGAGGCTTCACGCCTTTTTGGCAGAAGCCTATCCACTACTACACGCACGGCTCAGGCTAGAAAAGGTTTCTCGCGCCGGTCTTTTATATTACTGGGCAGGAAAGGATCCCGCGTTAAAGCCTATCGCGCTCCTTGCCCATCAGGATGTTGTGCCTGTGCCTGAGGAGACTTTAGGAGATTGGCTGCACCCGGCATTTTCCGGTCACAATGATGGCGAGTATATCTGGGGCCGGGGAGCGTTGGACATGAAAAACCAGCTGATCTGTGTTTTGGAGGCAGTGGAAACCCTATTGCAAGAGGGTTATGAGCCTTGCCGGGGCGTCTATCTTTGTTTCGGCTACAATGAGGAGATCGCTGATACCGGAGTATCCAGCGCAAAAAGGATCGTGGAACTGTTGCAAAGCCGGAATGTACTATTGGAAAGCCTGCTGGACGAAGGCGGCCCCTTCCAATTGATGAAATTCAAAGGGTTTTTCGATAAGCGCATTGCTGCTGTGGGTATCTCGGAAAAAGGCTATGCGGATTTTGAAATCACTGTTAGGGCCAAGGGCGGGCATTCTGCCAAGCCGCCAAAGCACAGCGCCCTGGGCGAGCTGGCAATAGCAATACAAGAGCTGGAGAAACATCAGTTCCGGGGAAAAATATTGCCATTTTTGACGGAGCTGCTGATAACGATCGGGCGTAATGCAACTTATCCAGTGCGGTTGTTCTTTTGCAATTTCTGGTTACTGAAACCCCTGATCAAGCCGGCTATGTCCAGAGTCCAAGCGGTAGCGGGCTTTGTGCGCACTACTACGGCTGTAACCATGGCCCGGGGAAGTTCCGCCTGTAATGTGATGCCTCAGAAGGCGACGGCAAACGTGAATTTCCGGATGATGCCCGGTGTCAGTATAAATGACGTAGAAAATCATATCCGTAAAGTAACGAGCAATAAAAAACTGGAAATCCGTTTAATAAAAGGAAGGGAGGCTGCCCCCTTCTCCTCAACGGATTCCAAAGCTTACAAAATGATCGAAACGCTGGCTATCGGGCAGGAGTTGGATGGTATCACAGTACCGTTTTTGATTGGAGGCGGCACGGATGCCAGTTACTACACGCCAATTTGTGATCATATCTATCGTTTCAGCCCCTTTTACCTCACCCAAGAATTACTGGACTCTGTCCACGGTACGAATGAACGGATCCCGATTTCCTCCATTTTTGCCGCTGTCGCCTTTTTTAAGCGCTATATTCGCGGTTTGACTTGTTAACTTCAAAACTTATAGGGGGGTATATTGATGCTTATCAGACAACTTTTTTATGTTTTGCCCGGGCTTTATTGGGAAAAGGCTTCTCGGGAAAAAATTGAAAGGCGTCAGACAAAAATGATGAATGCTTTTCTGAAAAACGCCTATGAAACCGTACCCTATTATAAAAAAAATAAGGATTATTCTCAAGAGCTGAGCTCGGTTGGGGATATAAAGAAAATTCCCATAATCAACAAAGCGGCTGTTAAAAAAGAGCGTGAAGCTTTTCACAGCGAAAAATATTGTAAGCCGGGCATAACCGTACCTCTTCGCACCAGCGGAACTACCGGTGAACCGGTTATTTTCTATCACAATAAAAGCAGCATGGATTATGGTACCGGCGTAAATGTCAGAAAGGTTTTTGCCACAAAAAGATACAGCCCCTTCTTTACTACTTATCAGATTACTCCAATACCGAGAAAAAAGTTGGTCTTCGAAAAAATTGGTCTTTTTAACAGAATTCCTGTGTCAAGCCATTTACCAATAGAGGAGATGAAAAAGATAATCCTGGAGAAAAAACCAAAATGTATTGTTTCCTATCCGGTATATTTTGGGGATCTGGTAGCTTCTATGTCGGAAGAAGAGCTGAAAGAGATGCGTAAATTCATTAAGCTTATTTTTACAGAATCGGAAATGCTTACCGACCATCAGCGGGCATTTATCTCAGATAGCCTCAATACGGAAATTTTTGATGATTATGGTTCCTGGGAGGTCTTAAACATTACCTATGAATGTTCACACCACAGGCATCATATTGCCGAAGACAGGCATGTTCTTGAGGTATTGGATGACGAAGGAAACCCTGTTCCCGATGGGGTAGAAGGAAATATCATCGTATCTGCCTATTTGGAAAAAGCTATGCCTTTGGTTCGTTATTCTATTGGCGACCGCGGTATTTTAAACTCCGAGCCATGCCCTTGCGGCAGAACTTTTAAAACTTTGAAACTGACGCAGGGAAGGACCGACTACTGTATCTATCTGGAAAATGGAACAAAGATATACACATCTACTTTGATCTGGCTGCCCGGTATAGTCGATGGTGTGCGGGAAATCTATATTCATCAGGATAAGACAAGGGCGGTTACGGTTTACTATATTCCCCTTGACAAAGAAGGCGCCGACAATGAAAAAATAGAAAAATTTATCCTGGAATATTTCATTGAAACCACCGGTATTTCTCCCCAAATCAAAGCTACGGATCATATTCCAAGAACAAAGGGCGGAAAGGCCCGGTATGTGTATTCTGAATTGTCTGAGGACAAAGGCAGTTAATCTGTTATTGTTACTACAAAGAGTATAATAAAAACAATTTAGGGGGTTATTGCATTGTTAAAAAAACTGTCATGTGTGTTAGTAGTGGTATTGATGTTGGGATCTTGTTTGTTTCTACCTGCCTGTGGTAATAAGAAGGACGGCGATACGCTGAAGATCGGGGCAATGATAGCTGTTACCGGTTCGGAAACCAAGTATGGCAATGATATGCTTAATGCTTACAAAATGGCCATAGACGAGGTAAATGCCGGCGGCGGCGTATTGGGCTATAAGCTTGAATTAGCCTATGAAGACGATGCCTGCGACCCGCAACAGGGTGCTTTGGCCGGGGCAAAGATACTTGCCGCCGACCCGGATTACATAATAGGCGGTGTCTGTTCCGGCGCTGTCATCCCGGCGTTACAAAACTTCTACGATGCCGGTAAGCTTATGCTTGTCTCCGGCGCCAACTCCACCCGGATCATTGATCTGGCTCTGCCCCAAACATTTATGGTCAACAGCCCCGGCAATCACCAAATCGATAAATTAATTGATTTACTTAATGATTTGGGCGTTAAAACCGTGGCTGTCATCCACCAAGGCGACGATTTTTCGGCTAACCTTTCAGAAATATGCGATGAAAAGCTGCCCCCGGCCGGCTTTCAAATTGTCACCACCGAAATTATGCAAAAGGGCGAGCAGGATGTTTCCGCCATAGTCAATAAGGTCCGCACCTCAGGCGCCGAGATAGTGATGTGGTGCGGCTACTACGCTGATGGCTCCAATTTGATCAAACAGCTGCGCAACGGCGGTTATCCCGGCTATATCTGCGTTGGTGACGGTTCTATCAACGATGGGATCATTGAGGGCAGCGGCCCGCAGGGTGACGGTGTTTTTGCCCTTTCCGCACCCTATGTTAAGTTTACCGAAGGGGGTATGGAGTATTTCGAAAAATATAAAAAATTATATAACGGACTCGAGCCTACCCCTGTTTCCTCTATATACTATGATACCATTATGCTGCTGGCAGATGGCATCAGGCGTGCCGGCGCCACTGATACGGATGAGGTGATCAAAGCCATTGAAGCTAATAATTATCAGGGGCTTTCCGGCAACCTGGCTTTTGCTCCGGATCACACCCTCCAAAAGTCCAACTTTATTGTGCTGAAAATCAATGCAGGCGCCGCTGAATTTGAGCTGTATAATATTTCGAATTAGGACAGAATGGATATGACTACTTGGGATACAATAGTCCGGCAGCTGGCAAACGGGCTGATTATGGGTTCTTTTTACGCTTTGGTGGCACTTGGTTATTCTATGGTTTACGGTATTATCAAGCTACTTAACTTTGCCCACAGTGATATCTATATGATAGGGGCTTTTGGAGGCTTTTTAGTATTCGGGATACTTTCCGTTTCGCTAGGCGCGGGCTGGCTGGCTATACTTTGTGCCATGCTGGCCGCCATGCTGTTTTGCGGCTGCCTGGCTTGGCTGGCTCAAAGGCTGGCTTATAGGCCGCTGCTGAATAAAGCCGCGCCACGGCTTTCATTATTAATCACAGCTATCGGTATCTCATTGGTTTTACAAAATGCAATAATGGTCATTACTAAGGGTGAGTTTAAATTCATGACCCACGACATTTCGGCTACAGCCGGCTTCAGCTTTGGTAATATTACCATTTCCTGGCTGCAGGTGATATTGGTGCTTAGTGCGGCTGCTTTGATGGTGCTGTTAAGCCTGTTTGTCGGCAGGACAATGTGGGGTAAAGCCATGCGGGCCATATCTTTGGATAAAGATACCTGCCTTTTGATGGGTATCAATGTGAATATGATTATCGGTATCACCTTTTTTATCGGCGCAGCTTTGGCTGCGGTGGCCGGGATGATGGCCTGCGTTTATTATGGTCAAATTCATTATTTTATGGGTTATATGATGGGGATTAAAGCCTTTACCGCAGCTGTTATCGGCGGCATCGGCAGCCTGCCCGGCGCTATGCTGGGCGGCTTGATCCTGGGTCTTTTGGAAGCAGCCGGTACCCAGATCCCTAATATCGGCTCGACCTGGAAGGATGTGTTTTCTTTTGGTTTGCTTATCATTATGCTGATATTCAGGCCTACGGGTTTGCTGGGAGTTACCGAAATCGAGAGGATGTAGCCTGTGGGCGATAATAGTGACTATGATATTAAAGGTTTTGCTCAAGTAATAAGGCCGGATGCAGAAACCGAAAAAACCAAAGGCGGCTTTTGGGGCGGCTTGGTAGATAAAGGGTATGGGCTTATGGACAATAAGCTGCCCTTTTTTCTCACAATGGCGGCAATTGTGATATTAGCATGCCTGGTACCGGTGTTTGGCAATAAGTACATACTTGAAGTGGCTTGGAACGCCATGTTCTACATGCTGCTGGCCTTGGGACTGAATATAATCGTTGGCTATGCCGGCATGTTCGATTTCGGTTATGCTGCCAAATTTGCGGTAGGCGCTTATACCTCCGGCATTTTGGTACACACATTCGGGTGGAATTTTTGGCTAACCCTGCCGGTCACTATAATCACCGCCACCATAGCAGCCTGCATCATCGGCGGTCCGACCTTGCGTTTGCGCAGTGACTACCTTACCATCGTTACCCTGGGTTTCGGCGAGATAATCCGCATTGCGGCGCGCAACTTGCAGATTACCGGTGCAGCTACCGGGCTTTCCGGCATTCACCGGCCCTATTTATTCGGCGTACATCTAACGCAGATTTCCCATTGGTTCTATATATTTCTGGTGCTGGTGATACTTTATGTACTGATATCCGGCCGCATCAAAAATTCCCGCTTTGGCCGTGCTTTGGAGTATATCCGCGAGGACGAGGATGCCGCTGAAGCTATGGGCATAGATACCGTACGCTATAAATTATGGGCATATATTATAGGTTCTATTTTAGGAGGGATTGCCGGCAGCTTTTATGTGATGAAGATGACTGCTATTTCACCTAATTCATTCCAATTTATGCAATCGGCCAACATTATGCTGGCTGTTGTATTCGGCGGCTTGGGAAAAATACCCGGAGTGATAATGGGTGCGGCCTTCCTGGTTATTTTTCCGGAAATCTTCCGGGGGGTGGCTGAATACCGGATGTTGTTATTTGGCTTGCTGCTGGTGATACTGATGATTTTTCGCCCTCAAGGACTATGGCCCGAACGCAGGCGTTGAGGATAATAGATGAGGTGGGGATATGGCTTTATTGGAAGTTAATAATTTAACCATACGCTTCGGCGGCATTGTGGCGGTGGACGATTTGTCATTTACCGTGGAAGAAGGCTCAATAACGGCCTTGATCGGTCCTAATGGCGCCGGCAAAACCACGGCCTTCAACTGCCTTACCGGTTTTTATAAGGCCATCGGCGGTCAAGTCATTTATAAAGGTGAATCTCTGTTAAGGCTCAGGCCTTACCGCATCACCTCAAAAGGCATTATTCGCACCTTCCAAAATGTCCGCTTGTTCAAAAATATGTCGGTGATGGAAAACGTGATGAGCGGTGTCCACCGCATGGGCAAGCAATTTGTGGGCGGAGCCTTATTACGTCATCCGGTTCAGCGCCGCGAGGAGGCGGAGTTTCGCTGCATTGCCGAAGAATGTCTGGAATTTATTGGAATTTTGGATAAAAAAGACAAGGTGGCCAAAAATCTGTCTTATGGGGATCAGCGCCGGGTGGAATGGGCGCGCGCACTGGCCAGCAAACCCAAAATGCTGCTTTTAGACGAACCTGCAGCCGGCTTGAACCGCGAAGAAAAGAATAATTTGATGCAGCTGATTCGCCGCTTCCGCAATGAGCTGGGCATGACAATCTTTTTAATCGAGCATGATATGGGCTTGGTGATGGAGGTTTCAGAAAAGGTAATAGTTATAAACTTCGGCAAGAAGATTGCCGAAGGCAGCCCGAAAGAGATCCAGGCCAACCCTCTGGTAATAGGGGCCTACCTAGGCGATGACAATGATGTGGGAGAAGAAAAGGTGAGCCTGGCATGAGCGAACCGGTAAAAATCGAAACTGTACGCAGTAAAGCGTTACTTAAAGTAGAAAATATTGAGACTTATTATGGTAAGGTAGCCGCTTTAAAAGGCATAAGTTTCGAGGTGCACGACAAGCAGATAGTTACGCTACTTGGCTCAAATGGGGCAGGCAAAAGCACCACCCTAAAAACCGTTTCCGGTCTTACCCCGGCAAGCGTTGGAAGGATTACTTTTATGGGCGAGGATATCACCAGAGTATCTGCCCATAGCATAGTAGAGCGCGGCTTGATCCATGTACCGGAGGGGCGGCGTATTTTCAAAAACCTGACGGTAAGAGAAAATCTGGAACTGGGTTCCTTTACCCTGAAGGACAGCATTGAGCGTAAGCGGCGGGTGCAAAATGTTTTCGACCGTTTCCCTATTCTAGGTCAGCGTTATAAGCAGCTGGGTGGCACCCTGTCCGGTGGTGAACAGCAGATGCTGGCCATAGGCCGCGGTTTGATGGCCGGCCCCAAACTGCTGCTGCTGGACGAGCCTTCCATGGGCTTAGCCCCTTTGATAGTGGCCGAGATATCCCGTATCATCAGAAGCTTAAATGATGAAGGCACCACGATATTGCTGGTGGAACAAAACTCCAAAATGGCGCTGAACCTGGCCGGTTACGGCTATGTATTGGATACGGGTCATATTGTGCTGGAAGGTGAAGGCAGCGATCTGAAGAATAATGATAAAATAATAAAAGCATATTTAGGCGGTGAGTAGTGATGGGTGATTGTTGGAAAAAATGGTTTACCTTGTTTTTATTATCAGCTATGTTGCCGGCGCTTTCTGCTTGCGGTATAACTACTCTGCGGCAAACTGCCACCGCTTCCGGGAGCGCTACGGCGGATTTGTTGGCCGGACATGAAAACGATGCAATGCGTTTTGCCCAAATCTACCCTGTTTCTCTTGATAATCCTTTTATTTTCGCCAGTTTTGATGAACTGGTCAGGCATTTTGAATATGGTACCGGCATCGTTGTTTTCGGCTTTCCCGACTGCCCGCGCTGCAGGAATGCCTTTCCTGCCTTAGAAAAGGCATTTAAGGAAATGAGTATGGATCAACATGCGGGATTTCGGGGAAAGATCCTCTACTATGATATATATGATGATCGCGAAGCAGACAACGAACGCTATCAGACCATAGTGGGTTATATTAAGGACTTCCTGCTTACTGATGATAGCCAAAACCCGCGGATTTACAGCCCTGATGTCTATTTTTTAGCTGCCGGTAAAATTGTAGGGAATCATCTGGATACTGTACCAAGCCTAACAAATCCTCGAGATCCCTTAAATGACGGGCAGGAAGCGGAACTCTTGAAAATTTATCAGGATTTAATTGAGAAAGTGGAAGACTGCGACTGTTAAGCCGGAGCCTCAGTACCTATGGGATGCAAAGCGTCAATAAAAAACAAGAATTTAATTTAATTTAATCCTTTCGCGAAGCGAAAGTCACCCGTTCTAGCCACTAGCCACTAGATACTAGCCACTGGGCTGCGCCTGAGAAAGCTTAAT
>Ga0082212_10006721_pt1 | contig 15376 bp, 16 predicted proteins | sample TergutNt197P3_FD_71548 | JGI IMG/M metagenome (GOLD analysis project Ga0082212, IMG submission 71548) | Neocapritermes taracua P3 segment gut microbial communities from Petit-Saut dam, French Guiana - Nt197 P3 | ecosystem: Host-associated > Arthropoda: Insects > Digestive system > Gut ...
CTTTATCAGAAAATCACAAGAGAAAAAATGCACCCAGAAAAAATTAACCTGTTTACATACCAGCCCAGAAATGCTAAAATATTACGTATCAACGCATACCTATTTTATTCCCCACGAAAGGAAAAATTTATGGAACCAACGAACGCATATGAAACACGTTTCGGCGCTCATGTCGCCGATTACGAAGCGAAAGCCGGAAAAATGATCGTAAAGTATTTTTTATGGCTGATTTTCCCGGTTATTTTACTTGTCCTTGGTATCATCGCCTTTATTTCACCGGAAACGCTTAGCATCACCTCCGATGAAACATTTGTAACTTATCTGTTTCTTGGCGTAGGGGCCGCCGGCGTGATTGCGGTTTTTGTCCTGCTAAGCCATTATACCGCGCAGCTTTATGAGCATGGCATCGTTTTAAAAAAGGGCCATAAAATTACCGAATGGGATTTCAGCACAATCGAGGGCGTATCTTATACTGTTAATAAAACCAGCATAAATTTCATACCGGTTGCAACCACGCGGATTCTCGAAATTTTGCCGAAAGAGGGAAAACTTCTTTCCATCATGGGCCTAAAAATGCAAAACTTTAAGGTGTTCGCTGAGCATTTCGAAGGACTATATTCGGAATTTGTGATCGGCACCCTGACGAAAGAAAATGTGAAAACCCAGACTATCCGCTTTGGGAAAAAGGTCATCCTGGAAAATGGCGTATTTATTTATAAAAATAAAAAAAGATTCCCGCTGGAAGATATTATCAGCCTGAATACCAGTAACGGCATCGTCTCACTTGAAGGTAAAAATGCGAAAGGAAAAAAGGCCATCCTGCTTAATATTCCCGCGAATCAAGCTTACAACTTAAATGTGCTTTATCATATCATTTATCAATTGCGGGAAAAAGGAAAAACTACATATAATATTTAGGGGGGCGATCGCTTAAAAACAGCAGCCGAAAGCGAACTAAATAATAACGGTAACGGCCCGATATTTTAATCGTTTTAAAGAGCGTTTCCCGGTCGGATAAAACGATCGCAATCATGTCCGCGGCGACGGTATCGCTGCGATATAAAAACAATTCACTTTGCTCTAAGAATCGGAGCGGTATTGCCTTATCTTCCCGGGCAAGCCGCTCTTTAAATTCGTGAATGGTTTCACCCGGCCAAAAGCGGAAGCCTAACAAATTCAATATTTGCAGATTAACCCGGACATGCTCAATAAATTGCTCCGCGATTCCATAACGGCTAAAACGCCGTTTCTTAATTTGATAATCAATGACGATAAATATCGTAATTGCGATAATGATCGAAGCGATAAGCGAAAACACCAGCAAAAAAATCGAAAAAATGGCTTCGGTTTCGATGGGCGGCGGCGGAATATCAATGGGAACCATCTCTGGTTCCGATTCTTCCAAGGGCGGCGGAATATCAACGGGAGACCCGGAAAAATAGTCTGATGTATAGAGAGGACTCCAATATTGGTAACGGTTGCTTCTAAATCCTGGGGTTGGTTCAAACGAAATCCAGCCAACTCCGTTAAAATATACCTCCGGCCAGGCATGGGCCATATTATTTCTTACTTCAACGGGCCTTTTTCCTAACTCTTCATTATAAAGCATAAAACCTTGCACATAACGCGACGGCAGACCCAGCTCTCTTACTAACAAAACAAAAGCGGTGGCATAGTACGTACAATATCCCGTATGGCTTTCCAGTAAAAAATAATCAAGAAAATCCTTGCTTTCCGGCAAAACCCCGGGTGTTTTCGTATACGTAAAAGCGATGCCGGCCCGGCCGGTGAGAGCCTGCTCGATGGCTTTGCATTTTTCATAATCATTTTCGGCATCTTTGATAATTTCCGCTAGGAATAACCGCACTTCCTCACTTAATGGATAGCGATCGGTATACTGAAGATAAATCTTATCCCGCCGCTCTTTTAGCGATTTGCCTAATGAGCCGGCGCCACTCTTTGCTAGCGTTTGATATTCGTGAAAAATGATATCCGGCAGTTTCTCATCATAGCCGAATTGATTTTGCGCAATAATCATCTCTTTAAAATAATCTTGCCCCGCATTTGTTTGCAAATATGAGATATTGTATTCGGTTCCCCGGCCCCGCAAAGAATCAAACAAAAGCTCGCCGCCCGATTGTTTCACATTATGTCTTTGGGTGTCGGCCCGCAGCAACTTTAGAGGGGCGAAAACATAATTGGAATGCAGCCCGGTATAGGAAATAGTAAGATCACTTCGGCTCACATAGTTCCTGCGGTTGCCCGGGTCATGCCGCTCGATCGCATACAATATTTCGATCGTATCCAGCATATATTCGTCTTCGGTTTCCTCTTCGATGGTTGATTCCCATAGATTTCCATTAAAAGTATCAAAAACATTACCCCGAAAATAAATCGACATCAGCTTGCCATTTTTTTGCATAACCAAAAACTCGTTACGCGGCCGGTTGGAAACATTACCCCCCACCCTTGCATCACCGGAAAAGCCGATTACCTCCATCCCGAACCCCTCATAGTCGCTTTCAAAAGTCAGATTGATATTTTGCGACATCGTAAGAAAAAAATCATAAATCTGGTTGAAAATTATTTTTACGGTTTTCCATTCATAGGGTTCATCTTTTGTGGGCAATAACAAAATAAGAAACATGTATATCCCTAAAAATGGCAGTAAGCAGACCGTTATTTTCTGACGGTTAGAAGCGTTTTGGAGACATTCGGTTATCACAAAAGCAATAAACAGAATACAGAAGCAAACTGCTATTTTATCAAGCAAAAAGCCGGAAAAAACGCCGTATAAAAGGCCAAGCAAAAGCAAAAATGCCGAAGCTAAACGCAGCTTTGTTACCCGCTCAAGTAATAAAGCAAACGGAATTAAAAAGATTGTTGCCAAAATAATGTTGATATAATAAAAGGAATGTGAAAATTCATTGGCTGATTGGCTGAGTAACCACCCAAAATAGGATTTTAAATAGGTTACGGCAATTAAAAACCGGGTTAATAATATCCATAATAAAATAACGCTCGTTATTATTATCGGAATAATTCGCTGCTTCCCTTTTATCAGATAAAAGCATAAAAAAACGAGCATTACGAAGCCACTTGCCGCTAACGTTTGCATGATTCCTATCTCCGCCGCAATAAATGGTTTCAGCATTCCGCTCCCAATCCAGACCGTGAGGAAAAGGATGAAAATTTTATATATTTTTTCATATGATAAGTTCAGTCGGTTCATATATCCCTCAATGTTTAATCATAATCCATTTTTACCTTCACGATTTTAAATCGCTCTGTGCTTTGGCGGCTGTATTCGGAAATATCTTCTTTTGATACGACATACACCACCGTCACTTTTGACGTCAGCGAAAGTTTTGCCAGTTCAGCAAATAAATCGCTGTTCATATAGTGAACCACCATTAAAATAACCTGGGCGCTGTTAACCATACCTTGGTGGCAGGCCTGTTCAAACAGGCTAATGAAACTGTTACCGGTTTGAAAATTGATTGCTGATAATTCCTCATAAATATAATTAAAGCGGGCAATATCAGAAATAGAGGTGCTACATAATTTACCATTGTGATAGGCGAGTTGAATGGGTATTTTCTTAAAAACGAAATGGTACAAAAGGCCAATCGATTGCTCCAATATCCCATTTTCGCTAGGCAGGTACTCGTGTATATCATGCGAAACCCGTTCAAAATCTACCAGTAGCAATATCCGGTCCTGAAGGATGCCGATATCGTTTCGTACCTTTAGTTCCAAAGATTTGGCCGATGATTTCCAGTGAATCCTTTTCAGCGAATCCCCTTCCCGATAATCGCGGACCACTAAGTCTGGCTCATTGATATCACCTTTATAGTTGCTATGAATAAATACATCCAAATCGGGAATATCATCATGAATATCCACATCAATAATCCGCGGTTTCACAATTGCGTCGATTTGCGATGCGATGCGATATGAGAAACTAAAAAGTTCAAGAAAATCAGTGATTATCAAACGGTTTACGCCCACTCTGTATTCACCGCGGTAGCGACATCTTATCGTGGAATTGTATTCAACTTTTTCACCGGGAAACAGCCGAAATGCATGGTCATCGGGAACATCGGTTACATCGGAAAAGTCACTGTAAACTTTTACGTTTATTTTCGTAAATGCGGTATATCCCTCATTTTTCAAAATAAAGCTATAAGGAATCAGCTCACCGGCGACAATATTGCGGGTTTTTATTTCCTGATAAATCGTAAAACTATAATACACATAAATCAGGTATATTGCCGATATGGCCGGAATGACCAGGACCGCATAAAAAAGCGCATAACTAATCGTACCACCATAAATACTGATGAGTACGAGCGAAAGAATAAAAAAAATTAAGAGGATGAGGCGACGATGCTTTTTCTTTTTCATAATGCGCATTCTTCACGTTATCATGGGAACCGGCGCTTTAAGTGTCAAACTTTTAAGGATTGACCCGGCATCCACTTTTTGCAGTTTGGCGGCGGGTGTCAATTGAAGCCGATGGCCTAATACCAAAGGGGCAATTTCTTTCACATCATCCGGTTTGGCAAAATCGCGGCCATCAAGGTAAGCTTTTGCTTGGGCTGCTTTCGCCATCGCTAGCAACGCCCGTGGGCTGGCGCCCAGAATAAAATGCTCTGATTCACGAGTCAAGCGGACAATATCAGTAATATACTCAAGTAATTTATCCTTCATGATAACTTGGTTTACTTCCTCACGCAGCAAAAGGATATCATTAGCCGTACATACCGGTTTTAGGGTCTTCGCTGTTTTACCGGCCAGAAAACCTTGTGCCATTAAAACTTCTTCCTCACGTTCCGGATACCCAATCGAAAGGCACATCATAAATCGATCCAGTTGCGCTTCCGGCAAGGGATAAGTTCCGAGGAACTCAATCGGGTTTTGGGTGGCGATAACCATAAATGGCTGCGGCAATTTGCGGACGATGCCATCGATGGTTACCTGGCCCTCCGACATCGCCTCTAAGAGGCTGGCTTGCGTTTTCGGTGAAGTGCGGTTTATTTCATCGGCAAGAAGGATTTGGTTCATGACTACCCCTTCTTTATATTCGAACTCGCCGCTTTTCATGTTGTAGATGGAAATTCCTTCGATGTCGCCGGGTAAAGTATCAGGGGTGAATTGGATGCGGCCGAAAGTACATTCCATAACGTTAGCGATTAGGGTTGCGAGGGTTGTTTTTCCTACGCCAGGCACGTCTTCAATCAAGACATGCCCGCCGGCTAAAAGCGCAACTAAAACTTGCTCGACTACTTTGCTTTTTCCTATGAAAATTTCATTAATAGCTGATTCGATTTTTTTGGCAGTTTCGAAGTAGGTCATATGTAGAACTCCTTTCGGGATGTCTGTGCGTACTAAATGCCTTAACACATTATATCACAAAAAAGACAGATGAACATAGATATTCTTCTGCCTTTATATGGATATTTTTTACCTTTCGCATTTTGGTGATTTACCTTTTTACTTACCAGCCGTTTGGATACGGGCGGTAGCACGTAGAAGCGCAGTCTCGGCGCGGGCAAGGTCTGTTTCCGGGCTTTTCGTGCGGATACGTTCTTCCGCCCGCTGAAGCGCAGCTTCCGCACGACTTTTGTCAATCTCATCGGGCCATTCAACGACTTCCGCTAAGATGGTAATCGAATCCGGTAAGATTTCCGCAAATCCGGAATGCAAAGCAGCGACTTTTTTCTCTTCCGCCATATGAAGGGTAAGAATACCAGGTTCCAAAATAACGGTCATGGGGATATGCTGCTTATAAATCCCCATCTCACCTTCGGTGGTCGTAAATTCTACCATTAAAACTTTTCCTTCAAAGAAAATACGTTCCGGTGAAACAATCTTAATTTTAAATAAGTCTGCCATTACGATGACTCCCATAAGTGCTATAAAACGCACGCTCAATTCAGGATTATGAAATCTTTATTTCTTTCCTATTTTTGCATCAGAAAGTTTGGTTATAATACCGTATAATCTTTAAGGTTTTTCACGCGTGCGGTTACTTCATCGATGCTTCCGGCATTCAGGAAATAACTTTCGGGAATGATGTCATGTTTTCCGTCCAAGATTTCCTTAAAGCCGCGGACTGTCTCGCTGATGGGGACGTACTTTCCTTCCATCCCGGTAAATTCCGTGGCAACAAAGAAAGGCTGTGATAGGAAGCGCTGCACTTTTCTGGCCCGGGAAACGACCAACTTATCTTCGTCTGATAACTCATCCATACCTAAAATGGCGATGATATCTTGTAATTCTTTATAACGCTGCAATATCTCCTGAACCGAACGGGCGACCTGGTAATGTTCTTCGCCAACGATGTTCGGGTCAAGGATCCGCGAGCTCGATTCAAGCGGGTCAACTGCGGGATAAATACCCAATTCAACAATCGAACGTGATAAAGCGGTGGTTGCGTCCAAATGGGTAAAGGTCGTGGCCGGAGCCGGGTCAGTATAGTCATCCGCCGGAACATAGATCGCCTGAACCGATGTGATTGAACCATTTTTCGTTGAGGTAATCCGCTCCTGCAAGGCTCCCATTTCCGTTTGCAGCGTCGGCTGGTAACCAACCGCCGAGGGCATCCGTCCCAGCAAGGCCGAAACCTCCGAACCGGCCTGGGTGAAACGGAAAATATTATCAATGAATAAAAGAACGTCTTTACCGCCTTTATCGCGGAAATACTCGGCCATCGTCAGGCCGCTCAGGGCAACCCGCATTCTGGCTCCGGGCGGTTCGTTCATCTGGCCAAAGACCATCGTTGTTTTTTCAATAACGCCGGAATTGCTCATTTCAGCGTATAAGTCATTGCCTTCCCTTGTCCGCTCGCCTACCCCGGCGAAAACCGAGAAACCACTATGTTCAGTGGCAATATTACGGATCAGCTCTTGGATCAGCACCGTTTTTCCGACCCCGGCACCACCAAAGAGGCCTATTTTTCCGCCTTTCTGATAAGGACATAACAGATCGACGACTTTAATGCCCGTTTCCAATAAGACCGCTTCCGTTGACTGCTCGATAAAATCAGGCGCGGCCCGGTGAATCGGCTGGTACTCAACACCCTCCGGGGCGGGCTTATTGTCAATCGGCTGGCCTAAAACATTAAAGATGCGCCCTAAAGTCTTTTCGCCGACCGGAACCGAAATCGGAGCGCCGGTCGCTTTCGCTTCTATCCCCCTGACCATTCCGTCAGTTGGGCCCATCGCGATGCAACGAACCAAATCGTCACCTAAATGCTGGGATACCTCAACCACCAAGTCGCCAATCTCCCGTGGTATCACTACGGCTTCATTGATTTCCGGAAGCGCGCAGCCGGTAAACTTGATATCCAGGACAGCACCGATTATTTGCGTAACCTTTCCGGATCCCTTTGTACTCATATCTGCCATATCTCTTTGTTCCTTTCATAGTATGATTGATAAATAACACGTGTTATGATGTGAATGCCGTTAAGGCTCTTAATCATGAAATCGCGTTTGCTCCGGCGATAATCTCCGTAAGTTCCTGGGTAATCGAACTCTGGCGGGCCCGGTTATAAAGCAACGATAAATCTTCAATCATTTCTTCCGCGTTTTGGGTCGCCGCATCCATCGCCTGCATCCGCGCCCCATTTTCACTGGCAACTGCTTCGATCATCCCATCATAAATCAATCCGGTGATATATTTTGGAATCAATAAGTCCAAAGCCGCCTCGGCCTCCGGCTCAAATGTCATCGGCGAAAGCAAATTGCTTTTTTCAGGCGCCTGCTCTTTATTCCACCGGATCCGGTCTTCCATCCGCTGGCGATGTTCATTCGTATCAACCGGAAGAAGCTTAATCATCGTTGGCTCATGTGTCACCGTATTCACAAAAGCGGTATAAGCCAGATGTATTTCACTGATTTCGCCCGATAAATAAGCATTCATTACATCCTTCGATATTTTCATCGCATCCGCGTAAGCCGGTTCCTCAATACATTCCGAATAATCCTCTTTGAGGTGATACCGTTGCTTTAAGGAATCGCGGCCTTTTTTGCCAACGGCATATATTTCCAGATCATCGTTACGAATTTCGCCTTTCGTGACGAGCTTAATGACATTTGAATTATATCCGCCCGCAAGGCCACGGTTGGAGGTAATGGCGATCACAGCTTTCTTCCCGGCCTCACGCGGTTTCAGAAATTCATGGTCCAGATCGGCGCCCGCTTTTTCCAGTACCGACAAAACCGTGATATACATACTCCGAAAATAAACCCGCGACCGTTCGGCATGCTGTTTGGCACGCTGTAGCTTAACCGTGGCGACCAGATTCATGGCTTTGGCGATTTGCTGCGTGCTTTGAATGGACTGCCGCCGCCGTTTGATATCTCTCATAGAGGCCATATATCAATACCGTAACCTTTCTAAACGCTTCACACTTTAAATGATGCCTTGAATTCGGTAATTGCCTTTTGCAGCTTGGTTTCCAATTCCGGCAAAATCTTTTTCTCACTTGCGATGCTTTCCGGAATTTCCGCATATCTCGTGGCGATAAATTCGTTAAATTCCGCTTCAAACCGCAAAATATCCTCAACCGGAACATCCAACAGATGCTTGGCGGTCGCAACATAAATAATCAGAATCTGGTATTCAACCGGAATCGGCTTGTATTGCGGCTGTTTCAGAACTTCTTTAATCCGTTCACCTTGCGCCAGTTTTTCTTTCGTATCGGAATCAAGTTCCGAACCGAACTGAGCGAAAGCTGCCAGTTCACGATACTGAGCCAGCTCCACCCGAATCGGGGCGGCGATTTTCTTCATCGCCGGAATCTGCGCGGCACCGCCAACCCGGGAAACCGATAAACCGGCATTAATCGCCGGACGGAATCCGGAGTTAAACATTTCCGTTTCCAGATAAATCTGACCGTCGGTAATCGAGATAATATTCGTTGGGACATAAGCGGAAACGTCGCCGGCCTGCGTCTCAACAATCGGCAGCGCGGTCAGTGAACCGCCGCCGTATTCCTCATTCATTCGGGCCGCCCGTTCCAGCAGGCGGGAATGAAGATAAAAAATGTCGCCGGGATAAGCCTCACGTCCGGGCGGACGGCGAAGCAACAGGGACAAGGTCCGGTAAGCGGCGGCATGCTTCGTCAGATCGTCATAAATAATCAGAACGTCTTCCCCTTTATCCATCCATTCTTCGCCAATGGCGCAGCCGGAGTAAGGGGCAATATATTGGAGCGGAGCCAGCTCGCTGGCGGAAGCGACAACGACCGTTGTATAAGCAAAAGCGCCATGCTCTTCAAGAATCTTGACAATCGAAGCCACCGTCGAAGCCTTCTGGCCGATGGCAACATAAATACATTTTACGCCCAGGCCTTTTTGATTGATGATCGTATCAATGGCAATCGCCGTTTTTCCGGTCTGGCGGTCACCGATAATCAATTCACGCTGGCCGCGCCCAATCGGCACCATCGAGTCAATCGCCTTGATTCCGGTCTGCAATGGGGTATCGACTGATTTTCTGGTAATAACACCGGAAGCGACCCGTTCAATTTTCCGGAAAGTATCGGTCTGAACCGGCCCTTTTCCGTCAATCGGCTGGCCCAGCGCATTCACTACCCGACCCAGCATCGCATCGCCGGTTGGAACTTCCACGACCCGGCTGGTGGTCCTTACGACATCCCCTTCATTAATGTTCTTATGGCTGCCCAACAGGACAGCGCCGACATTATCTTCTTCCAGATTCAGGACCATGCCATAAACTTCGCCCGGAAATTCCAAAAGTTCCCCCTGCATGGCATTTTCCAAACCATGAACACGGGCAATTCCGTCAGCCACCTGAATAACCGTGCCAACGTCTGACACTTCCAGTTCCGAAGCATATCTCCGGATTTGCTCTTTAATCACAGAACTGATTTCTTCTGGTCTTAAATTCATATAAACCTCCATGTTACGCTATGCGTGACTTGATAATTATGAAGAATGGCGCTTGTCTCTTCACACTTTATATTTGGATATTAAGAAGCTGCTTTTTCAGATTGGATATATGGGTGGCAATGCTGGAATCCACAATCCGGTCACCAATCCTTACCACCATCCCGCCGATAATCGCTTCATCGACCGCATAGTCAATCTCCATTTCCTTAAAATCGGTAACAGAAAGCAAGCGTTCCACAATCGCCGCTTTCTGGATTTCACTCATTGTGAAAGCGGTGGTAACATGCGCAATCCCGATGCCAAGATAATTCTTGACCATCGCTGAAAATTGCTCATAAACCGCCTGAATATCGCCGAAACGGTCCTTCACAATCAGAAGCTCCAGAAAACCGGTCATTTCCTTGGAAAGCCGTCCTTTAAAGACGTTTTCCATAATTTCGATTTTTGCTTCTTTTAATATTTTGGGGTGATTCATCAAGCGATTATAGTCGGGATATAATTTAAGCACATCATTAACTACGGTAAAATCCTGCAAAAGCTCATCCGTTTTATCTTCGTCAACCGCTAACTCAAATAAAGCACCGCCATATGTTTTTGCAATCAGCTTTGCCATGTACTCTTACCCATTTCCTTTAACGTATCATTGATCAGCTTTTCTTGAATCTGGATGTTTAATTGATCGGAAATCGCCTTTCCGGCCATTAAAGCGGCCACATCAATGATTTCCGTCTTAATCGAATCAGCAGCTTTTTCCCTTTCCAGCTCTGCTTCGACCTGGGCACGAGAAATAATCCGCGCCGCTTCCTCGCGGGCTTCGGCAATGATGCGGTTTTCGTTGGCTAGTCCTTGCTTCCTTGCCGCACTCAAAATATCCTCGGCCTCAGCCGCGATATTCTTAAGCTTCGCATCATATTCTTTTTTTAATGCCTCGGCACTCGCCATGTCGGCGGCAGCCGTTTCGAGCTCACCTTTGATTTTTTCGCGCCGGTTGTCAAGCATTTTCCTGACGGGATTAAACAACAAATAAGATGCCATCAAAAAGAGAACAAACACCGAAATAAGCGTTATGACAGCATCCGTTAACAATTGAAAATCCAGGCCGAATATCCGCGGCTCCATTCCTGTTGTCAGCAACACCGCCTTGTTTAGTAAGATACCTTTCAAAATAGGCCTCCTCTCTTACCTCTTAAGAAAAAGGCTGAACAATTAAAAGGATAATCGCAACGACCAAGGCATAAAGGCTGGCTGTCTCGGAAAAGGCCTGGCCAAGAAGCATCGTGGTCCTGATATCACCGACGGCTCCCGGATTGCGGCCAACTGCCTGGGCGGCTTGTGCGGCGGCCTGGCCTTGGCCAAGGCCGGGGCCAATATTCGCCAGCATGGCGAGACCGGCACCTAAGGCTGACAGTCCCATTACAAAGTATTCATTATATTCCATTGATATTTCCTCCTTTGCTTGCGCAATTTTTATGTTAATTTTTAATACTAACCGTTAGTCATTATTCCCCGACACAGGCATTTTTGATATATATCATCGACAGGACGCAGAAGACATAAGCTTGCAGCGAGCCAACGAACACATCAAAGAAAACGTGCAGGAATGCCGGCCATACATAAGCAATTGGCCGCAGCAGGACGTATACCATCAGCATCATGATAATCCCTGACAGGTTATTCGCAAATAAACGTAATGACAAAGAAACCGTATATGAAAACTTCCCGATTATATTCATCGGCAGAAAAACCGGCATCGGCTCAAAAAGATGTTTTATGTAACCCTTTACCTTATGATACTTAAATTCACTTATGTTTACCAATATGAAGGTAATGACTGCCAAGCCAAAAGTAAGGCCGTAATCGGCGGTCGGATTCCGCAGCCCAAACAAGCCGGAGGTATTGCAGAGCCAGATGAAGATAAAAGCGGTGCCGATATAATTACGGAAAGCGGGGGCAAACTTTTCCAGCGTGCCATTTACCAATCCATCAAGGAATTCAACAATCAGCTCCAGAACATTTTGAAAAGCACCAGGTACCTCGGTTGCTTTTTTCATTTTAATGCGGGCAAGAATGCAAAAAAGGGTCATTACCATTATAACGATTAAAACACATATATGTGTGGCCGTAATCCAGACCGTCTGGCCCAATAGCTGATATGAGAAAACCCCATGAATCATAAAATCGAGTTCCAGCCCGCCGGTCAATAAAAAGGAATTACCCATCTACATTACCTCTCTTGATGATTTTTCTTAGCAACGGTTGCGCAAAAGCCCCTGCCTTGATGCTTACTACGCCTAAAGCCACTGCCAAAAACGGAATCTTACCTATCTTTGCTGCCCCACTCAGGACGAGCGCGACAACCATATATCTAAATAACATATGTCTTATGGCAACCCTGGCGGCATATATTCCCATATATAAGTACTGCCCGCTTGACCACCACAGATGGATCGAGTATCCAATCGCCACGAGGATGCCCACCCAAAGGCCTAAACTGAACCCAAGCTTGTCGCCGATAAACCAAGTTACTGTCACCTGACAGATGAGGCCGAATAAAATGATACCGGCCATCATTTCAAATAAGACGGCATTTATTTCTTTTCCGAAGAAAACCACCGGTTCTTCCGGGATAACCGGAACGATGTGTATTTCTTCATCATCTTCTTCTATATTATCATCTATATCATCATCTTTTTCAAGTTCATCATCGTTTTGAAGCACTATTATCTTTACCGCCGCCTATTTTACTAGCCAAAGCCAAAATATTTACAATCCCGCTGATTGCTCCGATGAAAAAAAATATAATAACAAGAAATTTCGTCCCTAACCATTGATCCAACCGATAACCCGCCCAAAAACATAATAATGCCGGAACCAGGATCATAAAGCCAAATTGACCAACCAAAGTTAACGCTTGCGAAATACCTTTATCATTCATACAAGACTCGTTTCCCCCTCAAAAAATTCATTTTTCATGCTTGATTACGATTATACTTGTTTTTTTCTCTTTTGTCCAGAAAAATTTTCGGAACCTTTCCATTTGACATCCGGCTATAAAAAGGGTACAGTTAAGATAACACGATTACATAATTTCGGAAAGGCAAAATACATATGCTCAATCCCGTTTTGTATCGCCGTCGCCTCATACCTTCGGAATGCATTAAGCTGAAGGATGACGTCATTCTTTCATGTAATGATGAGATAATCCTGACTTCTTGGAATGCCCTGAAACCAAAAATTGATTTACACCATGGTTTATCTTGCTATTTTTTAAAAGAGGGGCTTAAATTAAGCAAATTCTACCGTGAAGATCATTCCCTAATCTACTGGTATGTGGATATCGTTGAGTATGACTATAATCCGGCCGAAAATGCATTAACATCAACCGATCTATTAGTAGATGTCATCATATATCCGGATGGATTCGTTAAAGTGGTTGATTTGGACGAACTTGCTACTGCCCTTGAAGAACATCTAATCAACGAAGAAGCGCTGAAAAACTGCCTGCGGATCGTTGATAAATTATTGCACATAATTTATTCCGGCGCTTTCGAAGAAATGAAAAAGCAATTTGACATACTGTTTCACTAGCACTACACTTTTTAGGCGAGCAACAGTACCGCGAAAATCAATAAAACACATGCCCGCCGATATATTGCCCGGTGACTCCTTCGATCGGCGTGCGGAAGAACAAGACATTGCCAACGGGTGACGCACCCGACATTGCTTCATCGGCGGCCTGGTAACATGAGGCAGTGGCCTTGCCTTCTGCTAATGCCAATGCTAAGCGGCCGCTGGCAACCGGGGAAAACTGGCGGCTTTGATAAATAACACCTGATATGGTATCGGGGAAAACCGGGCTCAACATCCGGTTTATGACTACGGCGCCAACGGCTACCTTACCTTGGTATGGTTCGCCGCCGGCTTCACAATAAATGATGCTGGCTAATAAATAGCGGTCACCATCGGCAAACGTCACATCAGAAAGGTTGCGCCAAACCATTTGCCTCGCCATTTCCTGTAGTTTTCGTTCATTCTCCAGGTCTTTCTTTAACTGCTCTTGCTCTTCGTTCTTTCTTTTTATTTCCGCTTCTTTTGCTAACAGTTCCTGTTCGGCTTCCGAAATTTGCGAACTGGTAAAGCGAGATTTTTTGCGCGTTTCATTAATCAAATCATTAACCTGAGCTTGCTTTTCTTCTACTTCAGCTAAAGCGATATCCAATTGCTCTTTGTCCTCATTCAGTTTCATTCGGTAATCGTCTACAGTCTCTTCGATTTCGCGGTATGCATTCAGCTTCATTTGATCATATCCGGCTAATTGCTCCATATAATCAGCATAATTTAAAAACTCAGTCAAATTAGAAGCCGAAAGTAATGTTTCAATCAGTAAAAATTCCGGTTGCTCATAGGTATGCTTAATGCGTTTTTTCATATCCGCATATTGCTGATCTTTAATACGAATTGCTTCGGCTAAGTCGAGTTCAGCTTGCTCGATATCTTGCAATTTATATTCAATATCAAGTTCTAATTGGGCGATTTCGGCAACAATGTTAGCCATTTCGGCATTTAGTTCATTAAGAGTAGCGTCAAGATTCGTCCTATGTTGTTCCAGCTTATTTCTATCACGGTCGATATCGGCCTTTTCCGCTTCGATCCGCTTCTTTTCCGCATCTGCTTCTTTCAGCTGCTCTTCCAGCAATTTTATTTTATCACTGGAAGCAGAAACGATAATGGTTGAATCATAAAGCAGACTTTTCATCGCTAGGGTGACCCAAAGAACCGTGACCGTAAAAACGGCCAAGGCAAAGACAATGGCGACATAAGCGATCTTTTTATTTACCATATCCTCTTTCAAAAATTTTATAGCTCCAATTCAATCTTACGATTACTTCGTTGATACTGGTAATAATTCACTCCGGCGGCATCCAGCATCCGTTTAGAAGCGATGACCGAATCAGTGGTAGCGTATTTATCACTGTCATAGACGATGGTTTTGATGCCGGACTGGATGATGGCTTTGGCGCATTCATTACAGGGGAAAAGGGATACGTATATTTTCGCGCCTTCTAAGCTGCCGCCGCGGTAGTTTAGGATGGCATTTAGTTCGCTATGGGTGACGTAGGGATATTTTGTATCGATGGATGCGCCTTCGCGTTCCCAGGGAAAAAGTTCATCAGAGCAACCGGTTGGGAAACCATTATAACCCATCGAGAGGATTTTATTATCGTTGCTGACGATACATTCGCCCACTTGGGTGCTAGGGTCTTTCGAGCGTAGGCCGGATAACTTGGAGACGCCCATGAAATATTCGTCCCAAGAAATATAGTCTGTTCGTTTCATTTTTCTTTCCTTTCTGATTTATAATAACCCCATCACTTCGTGCCAAAGATACGGTCGCCGGCATCGCCGAGACCGGGGACTATGTACCCATGGTCGTTTAGATGGTCGTCGACAGC
>Ga0082212_10006722_pt1 | contig 15376 bp, 13 predicted proteins | sample TergutNt197P3_FD_71548 | JGI IMG/M metagenome (GOLD analysis project Ga0082212, IMG submission 71548) | Neocapritermes taracua P3 segment gut microbial communities from Petit-Saut dam, French Guiana - Nt197 P3 | ecosystem: Host-associated > Arthropoda: Insects > Digestive system > Gut ...
GCACAGGGGCTTGACTATTTCGGTAAGGACATTGCTGAAATCATCAATCGGATTTATATCGCCAAAAAGAAAACTACGCAGATAACCTCCGAGTTTTCCGATATTGAAAAGAGCATTATCGAATGTTGCTTTGAAGGGCTATCGGGTAAACTGATTGCCGACCGTTTCAAAATCTCGATCCGAACCGTTGATTGGCACAAATCCAATATCTTCCGCAAACTCGGCATCAACAGCACGCTGGAAATGGTGCAGTTTGCCATAAAGAACGGGATTATACGTATGGAATAGAGCGTTGAAAATTGAAAGTTGAAAGTTGAAAATGATAAAGGCATACAAGTATTTAGGGTTCACCGCGTACCATCAATGTGAGTAAATGGAGTCACAAACTCCTTATCTACCTTGTTCATTTCCAGCGTCCCGTTTCTGAAGTTCCTTTTTTGACATAAAATATTTCCATAGTGTTTTTTTAGCGGGTGGATGATGGGACTCGAACCCACGACCAGCGGAACCACAATCCGCTACTCTAACCTGCTGAGCTACATCCACCATTTTAATTTTGCGGGTGCAAAGATAAATGAATATTTTATATAAATACAAACATTACAGTAAAAACTTATGTATCTTTGCATTTTTCTTTAAATATTTGTTGTGTTTTTTAAAATAAACAACATTACGGCGCTTCAGACATTCCAGTTTTTGCGCTTTCTGTGTTTTTTGGTCATCAGTATTTATTTCACCAAGGTACCCTTGTCGGGCGGAGACATTGGCAGTTGGGAAAAATTGTTGTTCATCAGCGGCGCGCTCAGTTATTTCTGGGTAACAGGTATCCTGCAATCATTCCTGCCGTTGTCACAGCGAAACAAGGCTTTTGTGCAGCACCAGCGGATAGCCGGCAAGTCGCCCGAACTTTTCAACGCTTTTGTACTGCTGCTGACATTCAGCATCGCGTTTGCCCTGCTTATTTTACTGATGTACGGCTATGGTACCATTCATACTGAAACGCCTAAAATCCCCTATCCCGGATGGTTGATCATTTATTTCATTTTCAGTAACAGTTCAGCGCTGATCGAACATATTTTCCTGATACAGGACAGACCGCGTCATATTTTTTGGTATGGCGTCATCTCCACTGTGGTACAGATTTTTGCAGTATGTGTTCCGATCATGCTGGGTATGGGGATTGTGTCGGCTATTTTGGGCCTGATTTTTGTGAGTATGTTGCGTTTCCTGTATTTGCTTCACTTGTTGTTTCGCTACGCCGAATTTAAACTGTCCCTGCCGTTCATTCTCAACAACCTCTATGTAGGTTATCCGATTATATTCAGCGCTTTGCTCAGCGGTTCAACGCAATATGTGGACGGATTAGTGGCGCATATTGTTTTCGATGCTACGGATTTTGCAGTTTTCCGTTATGGCTGTAAGGAATTGCCTTTTGTAGTGATGATGACGTCTGGATTACACAATGCGCTGATTCCGGCTTTTTCGGTCAAAAAAAATATTCCAAACATATTGGAGGAAATCAAAAAAAAATCCCTCCGGCAGATGCATATCCTGTTCCCTTTATCCATCCTGGTGATCATATTCAACCAGGCGATTTTCCGGTTTCTTTTCAATCCGGATTTTGACAAAAGTGCAGGGGTCTTCATGATATACCAGCTGATGATCATCAGCAGGGTGGTATTTCCGCAAACCATTCTCATTGGTCTTAAAAAAACAAATATTCTGATATGGGCTGCTGTTATCGCAATAGTGCTGAATATACCTCTGGCGTTTTTTTTAGTGCATGTCAAATATGGCGTGAATGGCATTGCGTTGGCTTCGTGCTTAATACATATTCTCGAAAAATTTTTACTGATATGGTACAACTACCGGAAATTGGGAATTTCACCAAAAGCCTACACTCCATTGGATTGGTACATCTTTTATTCTGTACTTATTTGCGTCGTATTTATATTTATCGACCGCAAGATTATTTATTTCATGTAGTTTCTGATATTCAACAGAATAAGTATATTTTACTTCGTCGTATTTCCGGTTAATTCCCTGATAACCACAGATGCACAAACACATCCGAACATGGCCGGAAGATACGAAATAGTTCCAACCACCGATTTTTTATTTTGTTCGTCACAGGTCATTACTAAATTTTTGTCTGTCTGTTCGGTAGAGAATACGGCCTTGATACCGGTCGTTACGCCCAATCTGCGAAGACGCTTCCGAAGGACATATGCTAACCGGCAATTACAGGTTTTCGACAGATCATCGACGCGGATTTGCAGCGGGTCGAGCTTTCCGCCGGCGCCCATCGAACTGACAATACGCCGGTTATTTTTCAAGGCGTGGTATAACAGGAAAATTTTTGGCGAAAGCGTGTCGATGGCGTCTACCACATAGTCGCAGGGATAGCCGGCAATCTCTATCAGGCGTTCGTCGCGGATAAATTCGCTGATGGTTTCCAGTTGTACGTCGGGGTTGATGTCGCGGAGACGTTCGGCCATCACTTCTGTTTTTCGACGGCCTTCGTTGCTGCAAAGCGCCGGCAGTTGCCTGTTGCGGTTGCTGCGTTGCACCGTATCGCCGTCGATGATGGTTAATTTTCCGATTCCGGCACGGCATAACATTTCGGCTGCATAAGCGCCCACGCCTCCCAAGCCTGCCACCAATACATGCGCCGAACGTAATTTCGCCAAATTATCAATGCCAATAAGCATTTCAGACCTTTCAAGCCATTCCATCTGATACAAAAAAATTACTATTTGTGTTTTGTTTACCGAATATGATTACTTTTGCAAAGATAATCATTCGATAAAATATGCGGTCATTCATTATTGAAAATATTGTAAAACAGACGTTATGAACACATGCGATCACTCAATTTTTGACGGGAAAAAATCCGTCGGTTTAGAACAAACATTAAACTGCGTGATGCAACAAACAGGCAGGAAGTTGAATCCTGCGGAAGAAAATATCATCAGCCTGCTGTACGACAAATACATGGATCGTTTGAACCATCGGTTCACAGGCAACGGAAAAAACATTCTGCTTGCCTGCGAAACCGATACACAGGCAGGAATCGTTGACCTGACCGAAGACTATGCGTGTACATTCAGGACAGAACCGGTATATGCAGGTTCGGTTAAGGAGATTGCCGGAAAAATGGCAGCTGCCGGAGGAAAAACATACCGCGAAATATCCATATGCGGCGGGCAGCCTTTAGCCGCGCTTTTGTCGCTGTCGACGGGTATACCGGACAACGCTCCGAAACAATCCGACCTGAAAAATGCTGTTTCAGGAATGGCTTTGTTCAGTAATACATTAGGAATACCGGTGGTAGGTGGCGATATTTGTTTCATTGATTCGGAACATAAGGGTATTTCTGCCAACCTGCTGAGCATTGGTTTAATTGATAAGGAAGCGCGGCTTGTTCCGGCCAGTCAGGGAACAGGCAATCCTGTTTATTTAGTTGGATCGCCTGACGTTGGCAGAAAACAAATTTCGTCGGGCGCTTTTATCACGAGGTCGTTGTACGAACTGATTTGCGATTTGCATGACGAAGGCGCGGTTGTTGCTATTCAAAACATTGACCGTGGCGGAATAATCGTTGCATGCGCAGACATGGTGGCAAACGGAACCGACGGTATTGAGCTGATTGTTGAATTATTCGACAGAGAACAGAAGTTGACAGAGATAATTCCCGACAAATTGATCATGATCGTCAGGGAAGAATGTGGCAAAAAAATGGAAAAAGCCTGTCGAAAATGGAATATGCGCTGTATGCAGGTAGGTGTGGTGACTGACGAGCACAAATTAGTGGTCTTGAAAAATCAAATACCCGAAGTTGACCTGCCGGCATCGGTTCTGTCCATGTTTTACGGCGCTTTTCCCGAAAACGATATTGTTTCTATGCCTGCTGCGGTTGCTGCGTCATCATCGGCGGAAGTGCCTGTCCCTGAAGAACACAGGGATGTAGCCAGATTCATGATGACTTGTCCCAATCTTTTGTCGCAACAGTGGGTTTTTGAGCAGTTCGACAGTACGATAGGCACCAATAATCTTTCGACCAACTTCATTACCGATGCGCCCGTCCTTCAAATCAAGGGAACGTTGCACGCTTTGGCGGTATCGTTTTGTCAAAGCGCTTCCGACATTGCAAAATATCCCGAATCGGTAAATATAGCGGTAGCAGAAGCGTTGCGCAGAGTAGTCTGCTCTGGCGGCGAACCGGTTGCATTAACCGGCTGCCTTCATTACAGCGGCAACATCGACGAAAAAATACTGCAATCTGTTAATGATCACATTGCCCTGTTTTGCAAAAAGTTAGAGATTTCCTCATCGGGAATCAACATGAATTGCGCCGTCGCTAAAGGCAAGCCGGTTATTCACAACCTGTCAGCCGGCGTCATTGCTTTCCTGAACGATAAACATCAGCAGATGACCATGTCGTTCAAAGGGAAAGGCGACATGATATACATGATCGGCAAATCTGTCAACAGTCTCGACTCTTCGGAATATGTCCGTAACTACCATGGTATCAAAGATACACCTCCGCAACAAATTGATTTGGATGTAGAAGCCAGGTTGTTGAGCGTTGCCCAAAAGTTGATAGCCCGTAAATTAGTCAAATCGGCACACAGCGTTTCAAAAGGCGGTCTGTTCATGGCGCTGCTTGAATCGGCGATGATACGCAGTTTCGGTTTCGACATCACGGCAGACGGCGAGATACGCAAGGACGCTTTCCTGTTCGGCGAATCGCCGTCGCGTATCGTTGTGAGCGTGGCAATAGCCCGCGAAACGGCTTTCATTGATTTCATGATGAAATCCGGTATACCGTTTATGACGCTGGGGCACGTCACCCGCGAAGAAATCCGGATCGACGACAATTCGTATGGATTTATCAGCGATTACCAGAAAAAGTATGAACCATGATTTTTCCACAAAAATCATGGTCAAGACAATGTTTGACAAGATTGCGGGACGATACGATTTTCTGAATCATTTTTTTTCCCTCCATATCGACAAAATATGGCGTCGCAAGGCAGTGAACGAACTGCGCGGAAGACAGTTGTACCATGTGCTTGACGTGGCTACCGGAACGGCCGATTTAGCGTTAGCCGTTCACAAACGGCTTCAACCGGTGCATATTACGGGCGTCGATATTTCTGAAGGGATGCTGGCCATTGGCAGGAAAAAAATTGAAAAGAAAGGTTTGAAGCAACATATTGACCTGCAATACGGTGATTCGGAATCCCTGACTTTTGACGACCATACGTTCGATGCAGTTACCGTAGCCTTTGGCGTTCGTAATTTCGAACGCCCCGAACGCGGGCTTTGCGAAATGTTTCGTGTACTGAAAACCGGCGGTAAATTGGTGGTGCTTGAATTTTCCATTCCAAAAAACTGTATTTTCCGTCGTATTTTTAATTTTTATTTTTTCCATATCCTTCCTTTTGTGGGGCGATTAGTATCAAAAGATGCCCTGGCATACAACTATTTACCCGATTCGGTGCAGTCATTTCCTCATGGTGCTGTATTCAAGGGTATCATGGAAAACTGCGGTTTTGAGGAGGTAACCGTCAGGCCGTTGACATTCGGTATTGCGAGTATTTACACAGGAATAAAGGAATTGAGAATTGAGAATTAAAAAATAAAAAATGAAAATCTTCCTCGTCGGATTTATGGGCAGTGGTAAGACGACCGTTGGCAAACGTCTTTCTGAACGGATTGGTTTTGATTTTTTGGATACTGACTGTTTTATTGAGATGCAGCAAGGATTAACAGTTTCCGGGGTATTTGCGCAATATGGCGAAGCTGCTTTCCGTGAGATGGAACGTAATATTTTGCCTGAAATAAAAAAAATAGAATACACAGTTGTATCTACCGGTGGCGGTATGCCCTGCTACAAAGATAATATGAGCGTCATGCGTTCCATTGGCAAGGTAGTGTACCTGAAAACATCACCGCAGGCGCTCACCCGCCGGCTCCTTCGCTCGCACACCGAACGACCGCTCATCAAAGGCAAGACAGAGAAAGAACTGCATCAATATATCGTAGAAAAATTAGCCGAGCGCGAAACCTTTTACAGTCGTGCACATGTTATATTGCAAACCGAAAGTTTCAAAATGGAAAACCTTTTACAGGCGCTTAACCTGATGAAAAAGACATAAGGGAATATTTATGTTTTTTTTGCCCCAAAATGATACAAATATCAAAAAATAAACAGTACTTTTGCCTCAAAGTATTAATGATGTTATGGGATATAAAAAAAGTTTCGGTTTCCTTCTTCCATTGCTGCGGAACAAATACAGTTTTTCGCTGATTCTTTTTTTCGTATGGGTTGTGTTTTTCGATTCAAACAATCTCATCGAGAGAGCATTACATCTCAATCAGGCACATCGGTTGGAAAAGGATAAAATCTTTTACGAAGAAAAAATTAAAGAAGATCGCGCTAAATTAAATGAGCTGGAAAGCAACCCTGCCAACCTCGAAAAATTTGCGCGCGAGCATTACCTGATGAAAAAAGATAACGAAGACGTTTTTATAATTGAGAATTGAAAATTGAGAATTGAGAATTAACACAATACGCCAGAAACCTGAAACTTTAAACTTTAAACTTTAAACCTGAAACTTTAAACCTGAAACTTTACACCTGAAACCTGAAACTATATACCAAGTTCCAATAATTCTGGCTTCGAAATCGCCGCGGAGAATTGAGTTGATGCAACAGGCGGGACTTCAATTCACAGTGCAGCTTTCCGGCGAAACCGATGAACTGTACCCACCCGGACTGCAACGCGAAGAAATTCCGCTTTATCTTGCCCGCCTGAAAGCAGATGCTTTTTTACGCGCTGCTGCTATTCCCGACGATACAATCCTTGTGACAGCCGATACTATTGTGTGGATCAACGACAGGGTGCTTGGAAAACCCGCCGGCAGGCAGGAAGCCATTGATATGCTCGAAATACTGTCAGGCAACATGCACCGGGTGTATACCGGGGTTTGCATGGCTACAAACAGCAAAAAACATGACTTTTTTGACGAAAGCAAAGTGTACTTTCGAAAACTGACCATTGATGAAATTACTTTTTATGTAGACCGCTGCCAGCCCTACGACAAAGCCGGCGCATACGGCATTCAGGAATGGATCGGTTATGTCGGAATTGAAAAAATCGAAGGGTCGCACTATAATGTAATGGGGCTGCCAATACAGAAGCTATACTGTAAATTATGCGAATTTGTAAATTAATAATTTAATCATGTAAACATCAATTAAATGGCAAAAACAACCGGTCGGCAAACCAAAGGTACAGCGCCTATTATGGACAATACCCGCGTGATAGGAGTAGAGGCGGGGAAAACACCACCGCAGTCAGTTGATATCGAAGAAGCGGTGTTAGGGGCAGTGATGCTCGAAAAGGATGCTATTCACAGTGTAATTGAGATACTTAAACCCGATTGTTTCTACAAGGAAACACATGCAAAGATATTCCAGGCGGCAATCAACCTGTCCATACGTCAGGAACCTATTGATCTGCTCACGGTTACGCAGGAACTTCGGCGTGAGGGAATTTTGGAAGAAGTGGGCGGGTCATTTTATATCACGCAACTCACTAACAGAGTGATGTCTTCGGCAAATATAGAATATCATGCAGGCATCATTTACCAGAAGTATATCCAGCGTGAATTGATTCGCATATCGACCGGTATTCAGGAACGCGCTTTCGACGAAAGCGTGGAGCTGGATGAACTGCTCAACAGTGCAGAGCAGGCCATATTCGAAATAACGCAAGGATGTATCAGAAATGACATCCAACCGATCAATCTTTTGCTGAAAGAAGCCATCGAAAGCATTCATGCAGCCGGCCAGCGTGAAGGAAATCTGAGCGGAATACCGTCTGGATTTACCCAGCTCGACCGTATTACTTCGGGATGGCAGCCCACCGACCTGATTATTGTAGGTGCGCGTCCATCTATGGGAAAAACGGCTTTCGTGCTTTCTATGGCTCGTAATATGGCCGTAGATCACGGATGCGGCGTTGCGGTTTTTTCGCTCGAAATGTCGGCAAAGCAGTTGGTTACCCGTATGATCATTTCCGAAACCGAATTGGATTCGGAAAAGATACGTTCCGGTAAACTCGACAAATCAGAATGGGAACAGTTAGACGCCAAGATAATTAAATTGATTGAAGCGCCCCTGTTTATAGACGAGACGCCTGCTCTTTCGGTATTCGAATTTCGTGCCAAGTGCAGACGATTGGTGCAACAGCAAAAAGTTCGTATTGCCGTTATCGACTATTTGCAGCTGATGACCTGGGGAGGTGATACCAAGGGAAATCGCGAGCAGGAAGTGTCGAACATCTCGCGTTCGCTCAAAGCAATTGCAAAAGAGCTGAATATTCCTGTCATCGCTCTTTCGCAACTTAATCGTAACCTGACCAGATTAACGGGCATGGACAACAGACGTCCGCAATTGTCTGATCTTCGCGAATCGGGCGCTATCGAACAGGACGCCGATATCGTAACTTTCATCCATCGTCCCGAATATTTTGGATTAGAAGAGGACGCACAGGGAAATTCATTGCGCGGGGTGGCCGAAATTATCATCGCCAAGCATCGTAACGGCGCTTTGGGCGATGTAACGCTGACTTTCAAAAAACATTTTGCCAAGTTCACAGAACCCGTAACCATCCTGTCAGCCGACATGCCGTATGTTTTACAATCCAAAATGAACGAAGAAGTAGCGGCTGACGATGCTGAATATGGCAATACGTCGTTTCCGACGGGAGGAACGAATGACGGAGAAGCGCCGTTTTGAGATTGTAAATTTAAAAAAGCAGAAAGGAATGAAAAATTTATAATATCAGGATATTGAAGCAAGTATGACCGATTTTTTAAATGATCTGAATGACGTTCAACGCGAGGCTGTGACAAACTATAACGGCCCGACGTTAATTATTGCAGGCGCCGGTTCGGGAAAAACCCGTGTACTGACTTACCGCATTGCGTATCTTTTGACGCAGGGCGTTGCTCCGGGCAGTATTCTTGCATTGACCTTTACCAACAAGGCTGCCAAAGAGATGAAAGAACGCATCGCTCAAATGGTGAACGAAAACGAGGCGCGCCGCCTGTGGATGGGAACTTTTCACTCGGTATTTGCGCGTATTCTGCGGTCGGAATCAGCCGCTACCGGCTATCCGTCCAACTACTCAATTTACGATGCGCAGGATGCAAAAAACGTCGTGAAGCAAATTGTCAAAGAAATGCAGTTAGACGACAAGGTTTACAAGCCCGGCGACGTATACGGACGCATATCATCAGCCAAAAACAGTCTGATAACAGCCAAAATGTACGGGACCTATCCTGAATTTACCGCACAGGACAAGGCGGCGAAACGTCCACTTACCGCCGAGATTTACATGAGGTATGCTCATCGCTGTTTCAAAGCGGGAGCAATGGATTTCGATGATATTCTGCTCAACACCAATATTCTTTTCCGCGACCATCCCGAAATATTAGATAAATATCAGCGTTTTTTCCGTTATATTCTGGTGGATGAGTACCAGGATACCAATATGGCTCAATACCTGATTGTGAAAAAGCTGGCGCAACAACGCAACAATATTTGCGTGGTGGGCGACGATGCGCAGAGTATTTACGCTTTTCGCGGAGCGCGTATCGAAAATATCCTGAATTTTCGTAATGATTACCCCAACTATCAGATTTACAAATTGGAACAAAATTATCGTTCCACGCAAAATATTGTCAATGCGGCTAATACGTTGATAGAAAAAAACAAAAACCGCATCGAAAAGGTAGTTTTTTCAAAGAATGTACAGGGCGAACGCATCAGGATATTCAATGTCGCTACCGATCAGGAAGAGGGGTATATGGTGGCAGCATCAATTCTGGAAATGAAGCACCATCATCAGCTTAACCATAAGGATTTTGCCATTCTGTACCGCACCAACGCCCAGTCGCGTATTTTCGAGGAGGCTTTACGTAAACGGAACATACCATATAAAATATATGGCGGTCTATCATTCTATGAGCGCAAGGAAATCAAGGATGTTCTGGCTTACGCCCGCCTGTTGGTGAACCCGATGGATGACGAGGCTTTTCGCCGCGTGGTCAATTTTCCGGCAAGGGGAATCGGCGATACGACCATCGGACGGCTCGCAACAGCTGCCAACGGAGCAGGAATATCCCTTTGGGACGCCACCATACGCGCCGAACAAATTGCACCCGACATCGCCCCGGCGGCTCGCTGCAAACTGCACAGATTTTTAGATTTCACAGGTGAGTACGCCAAAAAACAAACTGATCTCGACGCCTACGAACTTTTGCATCAATTGATCAAAGCCACAGGCGTCATGGCTTTGCTGCAAGCTGATAAGACGCCGGAGAACATCAGCAGGATGCAAAATATCGATGAGTTATTGAACGGCGTCCGCGAATTTGTGAACGAAAACAGCACCAGCGAAGACCCGGTAACCCTCGACCAGTATTTAGCCAATGTGTCGCTGCTCACCAATGCCGACAATGAGAAAGCCGAAGACAATGATAAAGTAACCGTAATGACTGCACATTCGTCCAAAGGGCTTGAGTTCGATGTGGTGTACATCGCGGGGATGGAGGAAAACCTGTTCCCCTCGCAGATGTCGATGAGCGAGCAAGACATTGAGGAGGAAAGACGGTTGTTTTATGTTGCGCTCACACGGGCGCGGAAAAACGTATTTCTGTCATATGCCGATATTCGTTTCCGCTGGGGCGATATGACCGCTCCGCGACCAAGCCGCTTCATCAAAGAAATTGATCCGCGTTATATTGAATCTGCTGACAGTAAAACAACAAGCCCTGTTGACAGGCCGTTCGTGCCAAAACAGGTAAAACCTGTGTTTACCTCTTTTTACGGTGCAGAGACCGAACGTACCCCATTTAACAGGGTAGAGACGCAGCGCGCCACGTCTTTACAGGAAATGCCCGACGATGAAGCCAGTAAAATAAAACCGGGAATGATTGTAGAACATTCGCGATTCAGTTTGGGAAGAGTGTTGGCTATCGAAGGCTACGGGGCAAATGCCAAGGTAACCATTGATTTTGGCAGTGAAGGACAAAAAACATTGATTGTAAAGTTTGCGAAGTTAAAAATTGTAGGGTGAATTGAATGATATCGGCTTATCACCGGAAAGTCTTATTTCTTTTTTATTCAACTCATTTTGAAAAATCCGTTTTATTCATGTATATTTGCATCCTTAAATTTATCAAATATATCATCATACATTAATGGATAAAAATACAGTCACAGGTTTACTTCTTATTTTTGCTATATTAATAGGTTACAGCATTTTGAGCCGTCCGTCGAAAGAGGAAATAGCACGGGTGCAGCGTCAGCGCGATTCCATTGCGAGGATTGATCAGGCAGAACGGATGCGTTTGGCTGAAGAGGCACGTAAAAGGGAAGAACAAACACAATTGACACTTTCAGATGTTTCTTTGGCCGATTCGCTCCGGCAACGGGACCTGCAGGACAAATTTGGCGCTTTTTCACAGTCAGTCGAAGGCGAAAACCGGTTCATTATCATGGAAAACGATGTGATGAAAGTGCGAATTTCCACCAAAGGTGGACGGCCGTACTCGGTGGAACTGAAAAATTCTAAAAAATACGATGGATCGCCGCTTATCCTTTTCGACGGTGATTCAACCATTTTCGGTTTTAAATTCTTTGCACAGAACCGCAGTATCGCTACCAATCATCTCTTTTTTGAACCGCAAACCGAAAAATCGCATATTCTGGTTACGGGCGATTCGGCATCTCTGATCATGCGTCTGGACGCCGGCGAAGACACATTTATTGAATACCGTTATACGATGAAACCCCACGATTATATGATGGGCTTTGACGTGAGTATGTCGAATATCAATCAGTTATTGCCCGCCAACCAAACCATTATCGACTTCGACTGGCAGGTGTATTCGCCGCGTCAGGAAAAAGGGACGCAAAACGAAAACCAGTACACATCGCTCTTTTTCAAATATCACAAAGACAAGACCGACCAACTCACCGCCACAAAGGATAACGACCGGAAACAGATTGCTACACGATTAGACTGGGTGGTGTTCAAACAACAGTTTTTTTCGTGGGGGTTGATAGCCGGGCAAAGTTTCGCCAATGCCGATCTGCAATCGGTAAAACTGGCAGACCAGAGCCGGTTTATCAAGAAATACGACGCCCTGATCGGAATGGAATTTAAAAGCAATCAGGCCAGACAAACCATCCCGATGTCGCTTTATTTTGGACCGAATCATTACCAAACGCTCAACAAGTATGAAGCAGGGCTTGAACAGCTGGTTTTTCTCGGAAGAAACATCATCCGCGTGATTAACCGTTTTGTGATTATTCCGATGTTTAACTGGTTAGGCGGATTTATCGGCAGTTACGGACTTATCATTCTGCTGATGACCATCATCATTAAGGTTGGTTTGCTTCCGCTTACGTTCAAATCGTTCATGTCGTCGGCAAAGATGCGGGTGCTGAAGCCGCAGATTGACGAAATCAACCAGCGTATCCCGAAAGAAAAAGCAATGGAACGCCAGCAGGCTACTATGGCGCTGTACAAAAAAGCCGGCGTCAGCCCGATGGGAGGCTGCCTGCCGATGTTGCTGCAAATGCCGATACTGTTTGCCATGTTCCGCTTCTTCCCGACCTCTATTGAGTTGCGTCAACAGTCGTTTCTTTGGGCAACCGACCTGTCCACCTACGATTCGATACTCGACCTGCCGTTCAACATCCCGTTTTACGGCGACCACGTCAGTCTTTTCACACTTTTGATGACCGTGACCACCATCTTCAGTATGAAAATGAGCAGCGGGCAGCAAATGGATAATTCGGCCATGCCCGGCATGAAAACCATGATGTACATGATGCCTGTCATGTTCCTGTTCTTCCTCAACAGTTTTTCGGCAGGGCTGACCTATTATTATTTTCTCGCAAATGTCATCACCATCATCCAGAACGAAGTATTCAAACGGTCGATTGACGAGAACAAAATATTGGCCAAATTGCAAGCCAACAGCGCCAAAACAGTGAAAAAATCGAGCTTCCAGCAACGGCTTGAAAAAATGCAAAGGCAGCAGCAAGCGATGATGCAGGCAAAGAAAGCGCAGGGAAAGAAAAAATAAGAGGCTGAAAAGAGAAAACTTATGATCTTTTGTACGATTTACCAGTAACTGAAAACAATAAAAAAACGACCATTCAAAAAATGAAAACATTAGAAGGAAAAACCGCAATAGTAACCGGCGCTGCACGGGGTATCGGCAAAGCCATCGCCTTAAAACTTGCATCCGAAGGGGCAAACGTCGCTATCACCGATTTGGCGTACAATGAAGCAGCACAGGCTGTAGAAAATGAATTAAGGAATATGGGCGTCAAAGCAAAGGCGTATGCTTCCAATGCAGCAGATTATGCAGATACTCAAAAAGTAACGGAAGAAATCGTAAAAGAATTTGGGCGGATTGACATTCTGGTCAACAATGCGGGTATCACCAAAGACGGCGCTCTCAAACGTATGACCGAAGAACAGTGGGATGCTGTAATTACCATCAACCTTAAGTCAGTGTTCAACTTCACCAGAGCTGTGCAGCCCATTATGTGGAAACAGGCCGGAGGCAGCATCATCAATATGAGTTCAGTGGTAGGCGTATCGGGTAATGCCAACCAGTGCAACTATTCGGCCTCAAAAGCAGGGATTATCGGTTTTACTAAATCGGCAGCCAAAGAAATGGGTATGCGCGGCATTCGCGTCAACGCCATTGCACCGGGTTTTATCGAAACCGAAATGACCGCCGCATTGCCTGACGAAATCCGTAAAAGCTGGACGGAAAAGATACCTCTTCGCCGTGCCGGTACTACCGAAAATGTGGCCAATGTGACCTTGTTCCTGGCATCCGACCTCTCGGCATATGTTACCGGACAGGTAATCAACGTTTGCGGAGGGATGAACACCTAAAATAATATCACATGGAACTAAAAGTAGAAAGCAAAATAGGACGGATGCGTACTGACGATAGTCGTATTTATAGTTTTTTGTCTGATTGTGGTAATTTTCAGCAGTTTACAGCCAATAATAAAGTAAAAAACTGGAAAGCGGACTGCGATTCATGCAGTTTTTCGGTAGAAGGAGCCGGTGATATATGTTTTCGTATTGTTGATCGCCGGCCAAATGAATTGATTAAATTTTCCATTGAAAATGCGCAGGCGGAGAATATTTTTCTGTGGGTTCAACTGAAGAGTGCAAACCAGGGCGATACGCGTATCAAACTCACAGCGAAATTAGAGACCAACCCTGTACTGCGCATGCTTATTTCCAAACCATTACAACAGGGATTAGATAAAATTGTGGAAACACTCGAAAATATCTGTGTGTAACAAGATAGTCCGTAAAATATCAAATAACATGCACGAATTAAACGAACAGGAAATAGCACGCCGCAATTCTCTTACCGAAATGCGGAAACTGGGGATTGAACCCTATCCCGCCGCCGAATATCCGGTAAACGTTACCACACAGGAGATTTTAGAAAATTACAGTCACGAAGCGGGGAATTATCAGGACGTGAGCATTGCGGGACGCATCATGAGCCGCCGCATCATGGGTAGCGCGTCATTCATGGAATTGCAGGACGCCGCAGGGCGGATACAAATCTATGTCAAGCGCGACGACCTTTGCCCGGGCGAAGACAAAACCATGTACAACACGGTATTCAAGCGATTGTTGGACATTGGCGATATTATTGGCGTGAAAGGTTTTGTGTTCATCACGCAAATGGGCGAAACGTCCATACATGTAAGGGAACTCGCGGTATTGAGCAAGTCGTTGCGCGTGCTGCCGATTGTGAAAGAGAAGGACGGACAGGTGTTCGACGCCTTTACCGACCCCGAACAGCGTTACCGGATGCGTTACGTTGATTTGTTGGTCAATCCGCAGGTGAAGGACACGTTTGTCAAGCGCACGCAGGTCATCAACACCATGCGCGATTTCTTCAATTCAAAGGGATACATCGAAGTGGATACGCCTGTGTTGCAGCCCATACCGGGCGGAGCGGCTGCGCGTCCGTTCATCACGCACCACAATGCGCTTGATATTCCGCTGTACCTGCGCATCGCCAACGAATTGTATCTGAAACGCCTGATTGTTGGCGGTTTCGACGGCGTGTATGAATTTTCGCGCAATTTCCGCAACGAAGGGATGGACCGCACGCACAATCCGGAATTTACGGTATTGGAAATTTATGTAGCCTACAAGGACTACAACTGGATGATGAATTTCACGGAAGAAATGATGGAATGTGTTGCGCTGAACCTGCACGGAACCACCAAAGT
>Ga0082212_10006723_pt1 | contig 15375 bp, 12 predicted proteins | sample TergutNt197P3_FD_71548 | JGI IMG/M metagenome (GOLD analysis project Ga0082212, IMG submission 71548) | Neocapritermes taracua P3 segment gut microbial communities from Petit-Saut dam, French Guiana - Nt197 P3 | ecosystem: Host-associated > Arthropoda: Insects > Digestive system > Gut ...
CGGCATCATCATTGCCTTATGCGGCCTCATTCTCGGCATTGTTGTAATAATGGGATTAAGCCGCATTGTCGATGCAATAACGGAAATAAAAGGCGAAGAACTCAAGATACACTATACTCACGAGCAGCTCTACCACGAAAGCCAAATAATCCACGACCGCACACGAATGCTCCGTTCCGGTATGGTAATGCTTATGGCCATCGGGCTGCACAATATCCCGGAAGGCATAGCTATCGGAGCCGGCGGAAGCCATGACTTTCATCTGGGCGCGCTTTTGGCAATAATGATTGCGCTTCACAATATCCCCGAAGGAATGGCAATAGCTGCGCCTCTTTTGGCCGGAGGTGTAAACAGATTGAAAGTGATATTGTTAACGGCATTATCGGGAGCGCCGACGTTTTTGGGCGGCCTTATCGGAATGGTAATCGGCAGTATTTCTGACACTGCCATTGCACTATCCCTTTCGGCGGCGGGCGGCGCTATGTTATACATCGTCTTTGGCGAAATAATTCCGCAATCCGTTGTTATGACAAAAAACCGAACGGCATCCATTGTTACATTATTCGGAATACTGGTCGGCCTGATCGTTACGCAAATTTAATTCCCTACTGGTAAACGTCTATTTCAAAAATCAAATCGCCTGAGGCAGCGTCATATACCCTTCTCCTGAAAAACAGGGGAACCTGAATATCGTTTACTTTTTTATCAGAAAATTCATCCACAATAATGATAACTTTTATTATCAAATATTCTCTTGCCAATCTTCTGGTTCTGTTTTCAGCCGCCAGCCAGGTAACCCTGTTTACTTCGGGTGTTTGCGGCCAGATATTGGCAATAAAAAAAGTCATTAGCGCATTTTCGGAGGTATCATTAAAATCTCCGTTAGGCGCCATATGTCCCCTGTCGTATCCTGAATTGGTATAATCATTATGGTGCGGCAGGGAATAGCCGTTTTCCCTCAAAAGATTCTGCAGTACGCCTCCATCCCTGTTTTGCGTAAACCTCGCCGAAGGCCGCCGTACGCTTTCGCTTTCCAGCCGTTCTTTTGTCAGGATGTATTCTATGATGTGCGGACCCCTGTTAACCGCGTCATAACAGCCGGAATACAGAATTTTATCTTCGTTTGAAACTTCAAAATCAAAATGACCGGGTAAATCACAGGCAAATACAAACGATATGCGGATAAACAACAGTAATGCTAATAATTTTTTCGCCATTTTATACATAATGTATCCTGTATTTTCGCCCAATATCAATACCACTGAGCAGCCATTGATCTGCCGGTGAAAAAATTGTATACTATGCCAATGAGCAGCAACCGGGAGTTAACAGAGGGTGCGGTACTGAAAATAATGGAGGGCTACGGGAATGATCCCCAGCAGCTTATCGCCGTACTTTTGGACATTCAGACCGCTTCCGGCAGAAATTATGTAGGGCGGCAATGGGCGGAATTGGTATCCAGGATTCTGGGTATTCCGCTGTCCAAAATTTTTGATGTACTGACCTTTTACGCCATGTTCAGTACCGTGCCGAGGGGCGAATATCTTATTGAAATCTGCCAAAGCGCCTCCTGCCATTTCGATAAAACGGAACAGGTAGTTCTCTGGTTTGAGGCGGCGGCAGGGACAAAGGTCGGGCAAACGAGCGCCGACGGAAAAATAACGCTTGAACGCACAAGCTGTGTGGGGGCATGTGACATAGGTCCTGTGGCAAAGATCGGCGATGATGTTTTTGGCAATTTGAGCGAAGAAAAAGTTCAGACCCTGGTTAAACGCTGCCGTGAGGGGAATCTGCAAGAGGTGTGCGCATGTCAAAACTAAACAGGCTAATTTCCAGAAATGCCGCGCCATCAATAGACGGCGATGTCATCGACCCCTTGTCGGTTGCCGAATATGTAAAATCGGGCGGTTTTGACGCGCTGAAAAAAGCCGCCGCAATGAACAGCGAAGCTATTATCGCCGAGGTAAAAAAGGCAAAACTGTTGGGGCGCGGCGGCGCGGCGTATCCGTCGGGCAGCAAATGGGAACATCTTTTGCACATTCCCGAAACGCCCAAGTACATTGTCTGCAACGCCGACGAAGGCGAACCGGGAACCTTCAAGGACAGGCTGATCATGGACAAGCTGCCCCTGAAATTACTCGAAGGCATCACCATCGCCGGTTTTACCTTCAGGGCAAAGGCCGGCTATATTTATGTGCGCGGTGAGTACCGGAATATCCAAAAGCGGCTGCTTGCGGCCATCGAAAACGCAAAGGCTGCCGGTTTTCTCGGAATAAACATCCTCGGCACGGGTTTCGACTTTGACATCCATGTTATCTCCGGCGCGGGGGCATACGTCTGCGGTGAAAATTCGGCGCTGTTAAATTCCACCGAAGGCAGGGTCGGCAGGCCCCGCATCAAACCGCCCCACCTTGCGGAAGTTGGACTGTTTCTCCAGCCGACCCTGGTCAATAATGTTGAATCGCTTGCGAATATCCCCGCCATTGTCGGCATGGGCGGGGACGAATACCTGAAAATCGGCCATCCGGATTCAGGCGGAACCAAGCTGATCTGTCTTTCCGGTCATGTCCAAAACAGGGGCGTTTTTGAAATTCCACTGGGCGGCGTAACGCTGCGGGAGGCTATTTTCGATCCCGAGCTGGGCGGCGGAATCGCCGGCGGTAAGAAGCTCAAGTTTTTTCATCTTGGCGGGCAGAGCGGCCACATAGGCGGCGTTGAACTTCTGGACACGGTGTACAGTTATACCGACCTTAGAAAAGCCGGCCTGAGCGTTGGCTCGGGGGCCATCGTGGTCATGGATGAAACGGTTTCCATCATCGAATATCTGCAGCAGGTTACCGAATTTTTTATTCACGAATCCTGCGGCAAGTGCGTTCCCTGCCGGGAGGGCAACAGGCAGGTTCTGAAACTGCTCAAAAAACTTTCCGCTGTGGGTGCGGCATCTACCGATGATTTGCATACACTGCGCCGTCTTATCCGCACCATGACCGATGCGTCGTTCTGCGGACTGGGACAAACTTCTCTGGCAGCCCTGAGCAGCGCATGGAAACACTTCAAGGATGAATTTGAGGCCAACGTGAGGGCAGAGCAATGAGTCACCATAAACCAGACCCCAATAAAAATGTTAACCTGACCATAGACGGCCTGCCGGTTACCGTGCCGGAAGGAACAAGAATCCTGGAGGCCGCCCGAAAAGCGGGGATTTTTATTCCTACCCTTTGCGAACATCCCGATCTATGCAAGCGCGCCGTCTGCCGCGTCTGCGTGGTGGAAGGCGATGGGAGGGGCAAGCTCTTCGCCGCCTGTGCCAGTGATGTGTGGGAAGGGGCGAATATTGTGACGAATAACGCCCGTCTTGCCGGTATCCGAAAAACAATCGTCGAATTGATTTTGGCAAACCACCCCCAGGAATGTTTAACCTGCATACGCAGCAAGAACTGCGAACTGCAATCCCTTGCGGAAACACTCGGTATCCGCGAATCGGTCTTCCGCCGCGAGGCCATGGGCAGCAAACCACCGGTAACAGAGAGTATGACACTGGTACGCGACATGGCTAAATGCGTTAAATGCGGCCGCTGCGTGGAAGCCTGCCAGGAAGTACAAACCGTCCATGCCATCAACAGTTCTTTCCGGGGTATCCATTACGAAATAAGCGCCCCCTACGGGCAGTCCCTTACCGACGGAGCCTGTGTATTCTGCGGACAATGTTCCCATGTTTGTCCGGTGGGAGCGCTTTACGAACGAGATCAAAGCGCCGAGGCATGGGCGGCTCTTGGTAGTGCAGAACGCAAAGCTGCGGTACGGATCGATTCCGCTATCGGCGCGGCATTTGACGAGGTGCTCGGTCTTCCGGCCGGGACGGTCAGTGCCGGAAAACTGGTAACCGCGCTCAAGAGGCTGGGTTTTGGCAGGGTTTTGAACGCGAACATTGCCGCTCAATCGGCAGTAAATGAACTGTGCGGCGAACTTTTGAAGCGCGTACAGCAGGGCGCTAAACTCCCCCTCATCGCCGGATGCTGGCAGGGATTACCCCGGTTTGTTGAAAATTGCTGCGGCGATCTTGCGAATCATGTCTATTCATGCAGTCAGCCGCCGGACTACGAAGCAACAATCGCTGTCGAACCGTGCCTCGCGAAAAAATACAGTACCCATGCAATAACACTGACGGTAAGGGAAACAGCGCGAATGTTCACCCTGGCCGGAATTGATTTTATCAACCTTGACGAAAGTCCGTTTGACGAGCCGGCGGAAACGGGCAGCGAAGATTCAAGGCAAATAGTTTTTCATGCGATAGAAGGGCAAAATGGCGTAGAAGGAGCCGAACTGAATATAAAAGGCTCAAAGGTACAACTGTTGATCGTACATGGGCTGGGAAATGCCCGTACCATTATGGAGTCCATTCGCAGGGGAACATGCGACGCTGTTTTCGTGGAAATCCTGTGCTGCCCGGGCAGCCGCGCGGGATGCAGACCGCTCAGTCCGGCGCTGGCGGACGCATTATGCAATACCAATGAGTAAGATATGACCAGGCGCGCAAGGAACGTATCCTGTATAGTTGCTGTACTGCTCCTGCAGGTATTGACGGCGGAAGCCCAGACTCCGGGAACGCAGCCCCTGACCGCCATGCAGAATTACCGGCGGGGAAGAGATTTGGAAGCCATGGGCCGCATGGGCGAAGCCAATTCCTATTACAATGAGGCAGTTCGAATCTGCCTTGACGAAGTGTCCCGCAATGCGGCGACCCGCGATACTTACGCCGCCATAACCATGACACTGGTACGTCAGAGAAGGTACTCCGATGTTATTACATGGGGCGAGCGCGGACTGAGGGTCTTTCCCGATGAATACCAGGTTATTGAAATGATGGGAGAGGCTTTTTTCTATCTTGATAATTATGAACGTTCCCTTTCCTATATGCAGCGTTACGCCAATGCCCTGCCCCAGGGAGAACGCGCTCCGGTTGCCTATTTTTTTATCGGCGAGATTTATCGCATAATGGAAAAATTTTATCATGCGGATATAGCCTACACCACCGCCGTGCGCCTCGATCCGACTCTTCCCCTCTGGTGGTACCGGCTTGGTTCGGTGCGCGAGGCAGCCGGCGACCGCAGGCCGGCGATTGAAGCCTACCAGCAGGCGCTGCGGCTCAATCCCAATTACCGCGAAGCCCGCAGCGGCCTGAATCGCCTGCAGTGATGGCCGCCGGAAATAACTACACGCCGACTACTGAAGAAACCTGCGGTATTTCCTTTTTCAGATAATTTTCGATGCCCATTTTAAGGGTCATCTGGGACATGGGGCAGCTCCCGCACGCGCCGGTCAGTTTTACCGAAACAGTCCCGTCATCGGCAAGGGAAACAAATTCCACATCCCCTCCATCGGCCTGCAGAGAGGGGCGTACGTTATCCAAAGCGGCTTTCACCTTATCTTCCAGCATAGTTTTATGTTCTCCTTACAAAACAATAGCAGTATTGCCGTGAAAAATCAACCATGCTACAATAACCCCATGATAAGCGAATGTTCCCTGCGGGTTCGAACCTATGAATGTGACAGCTACGGTCATGTTAACAATGCCAACTACCTTAACTATCTGGAATACGGCCGTTATGAGCTGCTCAAGGACGTAGGTTTTGATTATGTCAAGGCAGTCAATTCCGGCTATGGCTTATTTATTGCCCGTATTGAAATTGACTACAAAAAACCGGCGATAACCGACGATTGTCTAAAAATAAAAACCTGGCCGCTGAAAAAGGGAGCCGTTAGCGGGGTACTTGCCCAGGAAATAAGCCGGGAGGGCGACATACTTGCCGAGGCAAAAGTTACCTGGGCATTTGTCGATGCTTCCAGCGGAGTGCCTGTCAAAATACCCAAAGAATGGGATATGCCGGGATTAAAGCCAGGCTGAAAATTTAGCTGCCGTTGAAAAATGATGCGACAAAGGGTGTAATAATGTGCAAAACAATATCCGCCGAAAAATGGGCTATTATTGCGGATTCCAGACCCTTTTTCCAGTAAAGCCAGCCGAAGATAATACCGCCAACTCCGTTTAAAACGACAGCCCGTACAATAACTGCCGTTGTCAGGGCGGTTATTTGAGATGTTGCCGGCAAATGACCTAAACCAAAAATAACTGCCGCCAGTATAATGGATATCCATATTCCAAAGACTGTGGGGCTTCCATCCCCGGATTTTTTTATTTTAAGGGTTATCCAGACAAGGAATGAAAGCAAAAACAACCGTAACAATACTTCTTCGGCAATTCCGCCGTACAGTGACGCAAGAAGGGCTTTCCAGGCAGGTATTGATATTTCCGTATTCTGAAGATCGGGGATTATTGTGTTAAAAGGAATACTGAGCACAACAATAAGTACACCGGCTGCAATACCCAGGCAAATTGAAGGCAACACTATTGACTTGAATTCCCTGGTTTGGTTTTTTCCTTCCAAAATACCCTGCAAAACCGGCAGTCCCATTCCAATGCGTTTTGAAAAAAAGAGTCCGAAAAAGACCGCTATTGCGAACAGGACAACATTTTGAATTACCGAAAGCAGCAATATTTTGACGGTTATTTCGATCTCACTTGAGGTAAGCGCAAGCGTATACGGTATCACAAGCATTGATGATATAACACAGGAAACAAGCAAAATAACAAACAATTTCCAGTTAATAATATTTCTCATGGAATCAGCTCCTTGTTTATTTCAGCAATTCCGCCAGTTGTGCTTCCTCTCCCGGCGAAAGAATTCCGGGGAGTATTGCCGGCTGGGAAGGAACCGGCGGCAGCAGGAAACCGCTTTCAAGAAAATGACTGAACAGCGCCGCCCATTCCTCTGGTGAGGGGTTTTGCCACAGCGTTAGGTATAATCCCCGCCGCTGCCAGGGGGATTTTTTCAACGCCCTGGCGATGCGGGGGTACGAAGGTCTTGCCCGCTGCGGCGCGGCGGCGATAAGGTCGTAGACGCCCCGCGCGGCGCATGCCAAAAGAACCGGCGGCAAAAAATCCGAAGGAGGCAGGGCGGCTTCAAAACCGGGAGCAATGGCGAGCGGGCAAAATCCCACCGGCAGCTCGCCGCGCCATAACGGGATGCCCGGCACAACGGGAATTAACACCGGCGGAGCGTCTTGCTGCACCACAAGCGGAGCGGCGGGATCGACAAAGGGCCGCCACAGGACGGCTGTACCGGCGGCGGCAAGCGATTCCATCTGCGGCGGCGGGGCGGCGTACAGCCTGAATTCCCTGCCGGGGAAAATGCGGGACAATGCTTTATGGAGGTGCCCTTCCGAAAAGTGGGGAAAGGGCGCGTACAAACCCCGGCCGGCGGTATTTTTCAATTCCCGCAGCAAAGACGGCGGGGTATGGCCGAGTATCGCCACCCCGCCGTTCTGCCACAGATCAACAAACCGCCGCCCTCCATCGGTATAAAGGCGGAAGTCGCGGGCGCGGAGCACCGGCGGCACCAGGCGCAGCAAAGATTGTTCGCTAGACATCGTCGCCGATTTTGACAAAAGCCGCCCCCTGATGCTCGCCCAGGAAGCGCAGCTCCCTGCCGGTTTCAAACTGAACCCTAACCACCGGCCCCTCATCGCTGCCGCGCACTTCCATTACAGCGCCATAGCCGTAATCGTCATGAAAAAGACGCTGCCCCCGCCGCCAGCCGGAGGCCTGCTCTGCCCCGCTGCCGGCAGTACTGCCCTGCCCCGTATGGAATTTTCCTGCCATACCCAAACCGCGCGGCGAGCCGACAATCCTCAGGCAGCTTTTGTCTATCTCCCGCAAAAATACCGATGGATCAACAGACCTGGTACTGCCGTACATTCGCCGCACGGCGCATGTACTCAGGTACAGTTCATCCATCGCCCGTGTCGCGCCAACATAAAACAAGCGCCGTTCCTCCTCAAGTTCTTCGTCTTTCTTATCTTCCCTCGGAAAAACACCCTGTTCAAGCCCCGTCATGATCACCCTGCGGAATTCAAGACCCTTGGTATTGTGAAAAGTGATAAGCGTAACTTTATCTTCGCCGCCTGCGGTTTCACCCCTGCCTGCCAGAGAACTATCCTCCAATGATCGATCCAGTTCGATATGCTCAAGGAATTCAAGCAGCCCTTCGGCGGTTCCGGCATAGAGGCTCGCCGCGTTAACCAGTTCCTGCAAATTGTTCAGCCGCTGGTTTCCCATAATTTCATCCTGCGAAAGGTGGTATTCGGCAATGCCGGAATCCTTTATCATCTTAGTTACGCATAACGACAGCCCGTCACCGGACACCAGTTCCTCACCATCTTTCGTTTTGCGGCTTTTCTTTTTTTCCGCCGCAATCCTGCCGCTTTTCCCGTCGGCGGCATTGCCGGCCGGCGGTTTTTCCAGCAGCGTCTTGCCTTCTTCCATCACCCCGATAAACAAAGCAAGACCCTTTTTGGCTTTGGGCGTTAATCCCTGCATTTCATTTTTCGCCGTTTCCAGAAGATTACTCCCCTGCTGCGCTCCCGCTTCGATCAGGCGTTCTACCGTTACCGCTCCCAGACCGCGCGCCGGCTTGTTGACAATGCGGCGAAAGGCAACCTCGTCGCGGGGATTCACCAAAAAGGCAAGCAGGGCAAGCGCGTCCTTGATTTCCTCGCGTTCGTAGAATTTAAGCGAGCCGACCACCCGGTAGGGAATGCCCCGGCGAAGAAACTCGGTTTCAAAACCCAGCGACTGGGCATTGGTACGGTACAGCACCGCCCAGTGGGACCACCGGGACGCTCTATCCTTTGCTTTAATGGAATTTTCGATAAGCGTTGCGGCGAAAACAGCTTCCTCGTCCTGATTGGGCAAAAAAGCCAGAACCGGCCGCGTTCCCGTTCCCCGTTCGGAACGGAGCGTTTTTCCCAAACGTCCCCGGTTATGATCGACCACCGAAGAGGCGGCCGCAAGAATCGGCGATGTAGAACGGTAGTTGCTTTCCAGGCGGATAATTTCCGTGCCGGAAAATTTATCGGGAAATTCCAGAATGTTTTTTACTTCGGCGCCCCGGAAACGGTAAATCGACTGATCGTCGTCGCCGACAACGCAGACGTATGTGTTTTCGCCGCAGAGTTCTTTCAGAAGTTCAAATTGGGCGACATTCGCGTCCTGGTACTCATCGACCATAATCACGGAAAAACGCTCCCGCAAGCGCTGCGCCACAACCGGTTCGGCGCGGAGAATCTCGACGGGCTTTTTGATAAGATCCCCAAAATCCACATTGCCCGTGGCGGCGAGTCGTTCCTCATATTGCGCGTACAGGGTACGGAATCTTTTGCTGCCGTCGATACTGGCAAGCGCGGGATCGTCCGGCCCAAGAAAAAAATCCTTGGCGCGGGAGATATTATAGGCGGTGCGTTTTACCGCCATTCTTGGTTCTCCCTTCATAATGGCAGCAAGGAGGGAGATCATGTCATCGTCATCGTAAATGACAAAACCGGAATCAAGGCCGGCGAATTTTCCGTTGCGGCGGAGGAACCACGCGCCAAAGGAATGAAAAGTTCGCAGCATTGCGCCGGCAGCCCGCTCGTCAATCGCCCGGGCGCGCTCCGCCATTTCCCGCGCCGCCTTGTTGGTAAAGGTCACCGCCAGAATTGACTGCGGCGCAATGCCCTGTTCGTGGATAAGCCAGGCGATCTTGGTGGTTATCACCCTGGTCTTTCCCGACCCCGCGCCGGCAAGAATCAGCAGGGGCTTTCCCGTATGCAGCACGGCGCGCCGCTGTTCAGGATTGAGAAGTTCCAGATAAGGAGGCAAAGCGCCGCCGCCTGTCATGCTTGTGTTTTTTCCCCGATTAAATATTTCCCGGTAACAGTCAACAGCGCTTCCAGTTCAATGGGTTTGGCAATATGCACGTTCATACCCGCATTTTTGCACTTTTCCACGTCTTCGGCAAAGGCATTGGCGGTCATTGCTACAATGGGAATTTGCGAAAGCAAATTCCCATTGTAGCTTCGAGTTTTACCATCGGTAAAACTCGTGCCCGAAGTTTCCTTTTGAAACTCTGCTGCCGGTTTTTCTGTCATTTTTTTTTCAAGGATGCGGATTTTGCGTGTAGCGTCGTAGCCGTCCATCACGGGCATCTGTACGTCCATGAAGATGAGATCATAACGGCCAGGATCGGCTGTAAACATATCAACTGCAATCTGGCCGTTCTCGGCGCATTCCACAGCAACGCCGGTTTCTTCAAGCAGGGCGATGACAATCTCGCGGTTGATGGGAACATCTTCAACCAGAAGTATGGTGTATCCCTTAAAGTTATAGTCCGACGGCTTTTTTCCGATCTTGGATCCTGCCCGCAAGTCACAGCTTCCCGGCTCAAGCAGCACCCGTACCGTAAAGCAGCTTCCCTGTCCGGGAGCGCTTTTAAGGGTGATGTCGCCGCCCATCAGTTCGGCAAGGCTCTTGCTGATGGCAAGCCCCAGTCCCGTACCGCCAAAACGTTTTGCCGTGCCGGAGTCCGCCTGCACAAAGGCGCTGAACAATTTCGCCTGCTGTTCTTCGGTAATACCGATACCGTTATCCTCAACAGCAGCTTCGATCTCTTCCTTCCCGTTGCGGCTGCCCAGACACTTGATTTTCAGAATTATCTCGCCGCCTTCGGGCGTAAATTTTACGGCATTGGACAGCAGATTGATCAGAATCTGGGAAAGGCGCATTTCATCGCCGATGACCGCTACGGGAATATCCTGCGCGAGATCAACGGTTAAATGCTGCTTTTTTTCGGCAGTGCGGACTCCGATGATGCTTTCGACATTGCGAATCATCGCTTCAAGGAAAAAAGGTTCGTGAGCCAGCTCAAACTTCCTTGCTTCGATTTTGCTCATGTCGAGAATGTCATTGATAAGACCCAGCAGCTGCTTTGACGCGGCGGAGATCTTGTCAAGGCATTCGTAAATACGCTCAAGATTGCTGGAGGAACGGGCAATTGCCGTCATGCCGGTAACGGCGTTAATCGGCGTGCGTATCTCGTGGCTCATGTTTGCCAAAAACTCACTCTTGGTACGCGAGGCGGCCAGCGCAGCCATGGAAGCGGCTTCCAGATCCCTGGTACGCTCACCCACCAGCCGTTCAAGACGCTTGCCCTCAAGCCGGTTTCGCCGCAGCATGACCAGCACCAGTGACAGTACACATAACAATAGAACCGAAGCCCCAATCAGCCATGGCCGCTGGGCCTGGGCTACTTTGCGCCGGTAGTCAAACACCCGGTGATTCCAGTGGTTAAAAATCTCTTCGGTATTTACGAGCCTTTGCGCCTTTGAGACAACGGAACATAGAACCGCCTCGTTCCTGTTAAAACCGAAATATGAGTCGCATGAATGGTTAAAAATGATATTTATCTTGTAGTTTGGCTGTTCAAGATAATTAACGACCGAGAGCAGCTGGTTTTTCATTGCCATAAGCAGATCAATCTCGCCCACCGCAAGACCGTGAAGGGCGTCCAAAATACTGACATATTCTACCGTATTGGTATGATGGGGAAACCACTGGTAAAACATATCGGTATACGCGGCATCAACGATCAGGCCGACACGGGAATACAGCACTTCATTGACATTCATATTCCTGAAGTCCGAGGCTGAAAGCATGGCATAGAAATCCTGCATATACGGCTCGTCGGCAAACAGATAACGAGCCGCCCGGGTATTTATCCAGAGCAGTTCCATTATAATTGAGGCTTGATTCTCTTCCAGCATATGCAAAAGACTGGGCCATTCGGTATGCTGATCATGCGCTATTTCAAAGCAAAGACCGGTATAGTCGGAAATCTCGTTCAATACGTCAAAGGATACCCCCTGCCACTGTTTGTCATAGTGATTGTAAAACGACGCGGGGTAGTTGTCGTATTCGGCGGCAATTTTTATCGCGGTCTGCGGCGTATTGTGCATGCGGATATATTCAATCTCTTCGGAGGTCAATTGAATGGCCAGCCGATACCGGAGATAGTCCCTGTAGCCCTGGTTGTACAGCATGGTCAGGTAGTACATGGCGCCCGCGTCAAGGGCTTTTTGCACTACGGAAATAATGGGAGCCAACCGGGGATTCTGCGTGGCAAGGGACACGGGGCCGTATATCAGCGGAAAGAAATCTTCGGCGGCGACATCGCCGTAATGATCAAAAGCGGCTTCTGCGGGACCGTCCTCAAAGAAAGCGTCGGCGGCTCCGCTTTTCAGCGCCCGATATGCCGCGTCATAATCATCGACGAATATGGTCTCAATGCCGCCGGGCAAATACGGCGAAACAAGATCGAAGCCGGTACTCCCGTCAAGAAACGCATAACGCAGGGGACGCGCTTTTCCAATGACAGACAGAGACTCGCTGCCGGCTATCCGCATATACTTTATGGGACGCTCGGCAATTGCTCCGGTCATAAGATATGTTTTCTGCCGGTCTTCCGTGGCGGTTAATTCACCGGTAAAATCTACGGAAAATGATTTCAGGCCGGCAACGAGTTCGTCCCATTCAACTATTTCCGGCCTGAACGGAATTCCAAACAGGCCGCTGAGCCACCGGCAGAACAGCGCGGCATAGCCGCCGATACCGCCATCAGCGTCCAGAAAGGCTTCGGTCGAATAGTTTGTCCCAAAAACAAAATGTTCCCGCTGTGCCTTGATGTTTTCGATTGCGTCAATTTCTTCTTCCGTTACCGATGGTATGTCGAGGTATGATATATACGGGAAGCTGCCGGGTTGTCTTTCTGCCGAAGAATTACCCTTGCAGCCAGAAGCAGCAAGGGCAAAAAACAACACGAATATGCAGCTTTTGGCCAAGCGCATGCTGATTGGTCAAAGCCATCTCTACTTCATAAAGAACCGCAAGAGGAAAACCACAAATAAAATCCAGGTAACCACCGATATTTCCTTGTATTTGGCGCTGGCAACCTTCACAATGACATAAGAAAGAACACCGTACACTATGCCTTCGGCAATGCTGTAGGCAAAGGGCATCATGATAATGGTGAGGAAGGCGGGAATGCCCTCGGTGGGATCCATAAAGTTTATCGTTGCGGCAGGCTTGAGCATAAAATAGCCAACCATTATCAGGGCAGGCGCGGTGGCTGCAGCGGGAATCAGCAGGAAGAGCGGCGAAAGAAACAGGGCAACAAGGAACAACACGGCGGTGGTCAGCGAAGTCAGCCCGGTACGCCCGCCTGCGGCAATTCCGGCGGCACTTTCCACATAGCTGGTAACGGTCGAGGTACCCAGGGCCGCTCCGGCGACGGTTCCTATCGCGTCGGACAAAAGGGCTTCTTTAACCCTGGGGATAGTTCCGTCCTTGTTCAGCAGACCGGCCTGCTGGGTCACTCCAACCAGGGTTCCCACGGTGTCAAAAATATCGACAAAAAGGAAAGTAAAGAACACCGTGAAAAATTTAAAGCTAAGAATTGTCCCTGGGCTTAGATCAAAGGCAAAAAACAGAGGGGCGGCAGGCATACCGACCGGCGACCAGCCTTCGGGTATTGTTGTTGCACCAAAGGGAATCCCGATTATCGTTGTAATCAGTATACCAACGAGAATCGAACCGGGAACTTTCATGGCATACAGAACAAACATAATGATAAGACCAAGCAATGCCAGAAGAGGATGACCGGTGGTCACATCGGCCAGGCTGATCACCGTTCCTCCGGTGTTTATAACTATACCCGCATTCGCAAAGCCGATAAGGGCGATAAAAAGACCGATCCCCACCGCCACCGCCTTTTTCAGATTCATCGGAATGGCATTAATAATAGCTTCGCGTACCTTCAGAACGGACAGGGCGATGAACAGGATACCTTCAAGAAAAACCGCCGTAAGTGCAAGCTGCCATCTGTAGCCCATGCCAAAAACCACGGTAAAAGTGAAAAAGGCGTTTAACCCCATACCGGGAGCAAGAGCTATGGGCAGGTTCGCGGTAAATGCCATTACCAGGGTAGCGATTGCCGACGAAATGACGGTAGCGGTAAAGACCGCTCCTGGAGTCATGCCGTCACCTATCAGCCCCAACATTCCCGGATTGACCGCCAGAATGTAGGCCATTGTCAGGAAGGTGGTGGCTCCGGCAACGATCTCCCGCTGGAATGTTGTTCCGCGCTCACTCAGCTTGAACACTTTTTCCATAGTTCTCTCCTTACAATCATTAGTGACAGCTATTTGAGATACAATTCCCGTTCCGTATATTTCGTGTGCAGCAATTCGTGGGCCTTGTGTCCGTTTGGTTCGCCAAGGAATTCCTGGTAAACCTGATTGATAAACGGATTCTGGTGCGAACAGCGGTATTGGGACTTTTCATCGTCATTGTAAAGACCGGCCGTACGCTGGCTTCGGATTTCATCGGTAGCGCCATAGGGCTGACCGCCGCCCGCTATGCAGCCGCCGCGGCAGGCCATAACCTCCACAAAATGATACAGCGGTTCTTTGCCCGCATCCCGCGCCGCGCGGATCTTGTCCAGCACCTCGGCGATGTTCCCCATCTGGTGGGCAATGGCAATGCGTATCTTTAGCCCGTTTCCAAAGTCGACCTCGGCTTCCTTTACCCCGTCAAGGCCGCGCGCCGGCTTGAAGTTTACATCGGAAAGCTCTTTCTTGGTTACGAGGAAGTATGCGCTGCGAACCGCGGCTTCCATAACGCCGCCGGTTACGCCGAAGATCGTGCCGGCGCCGGTGTAGGGCCCCATCGGGCTGTCCGCTTCTTCATCGGGCAGATTAAGGACATCAATACCCGCCTGCTTGATCATCCGGGCAAGTTCACGGGTGGTAATTACAATGTCGTTATCGTAGCCGGTGTCTTTGCCAAGGAATTTCCCGGCGCTCTTCATGTCGTCGTTGCGGCGGATTTCATACTTTTTCGCCGTACAGGGCATTACCGAAACCGAGTACACCTTTTCCGGGGCGACGCCGGCCTTCCCCGCCCAATACGCCTTGATCATCGCCCCCATCATCTGCTGGGGAGATTTCGCCGTGGAGAAGTTGGGGATCATGTCGGCATAGTATTTTTCCATGTAATCAACCCATGCCGGACAGCATGAGGTGATCAGCGGGATGGCGCTGCCTTTTTCGGTGAGGCGTTTTACCAGTTCCGAGCCTTCTTCCATGATGGTAAGGTCGGCGGAGAAGTTGGTATCAAAGACGGTGTTAAATCCAAGCCGCCTGAGCGCCGCGTACATTTTTTTGGTAAACACCGTGCCGGGCTTAAGGCCGAATTCTTCGGCGAGGGCGACGCGGACTGCCGGGGCAATTGACACTACCGTGTGGAGGTCGGCGTTATGCAGGGCGCTCCAGACTTTCGGCGTGTCGTCGCGTTCGTAGATCGCCCCAACCGGGCAATGGGCAGAACACTGGCCGCACTTGATGCAGGGGCTTTCGCCCAGCGGAACTTCCGCCGCGCTGGCGATT
>Ga0082212_10006724_pt1 | contig 15372 bp, 12 predicted proteins | sample TergutNt197P3_FD_71548 | JGI IMG/M metagenome (GOLD analysis project Ga0082212, IMG submission 71548) | Neocapritermes taracua P3 segment gut microbial communities from Petit-Saut dam, French Guiana - Nt197 P3 | ecosystem: Host-associated > Arthropoda: Insects > Digestive system > Gut ...
CTTATGGAGATCATAGAGCTGACTGTCTGGCGCGTGTGGTATGAGATGCCGAGATCGCCGGTCGCCGCGTTGGCTATGTAGCTCAGGTATTGCACCGGCAGGGGCCTGTCAAGGCCGTTTTGCGCACGGAACATGATCAGCTCCTCTTCCGTCGCGCCCGAACCCATAGCGATCTGCGCGGGGTCGCCGGGAGATAATGACAGAAGGAAAAATAAAAACAATGTCACGCCTATCAGAATCGGGATGATCATCAGGAGCCGCTTGATAACATATCGGACCATACAATACCTCCGATCAATTATATATGCGGGGGTTTACTCGATTGAAAAATAATGGCAAACACACATGTACCCGGAAGCTATGGCCTGTTTCTACATTGTCGAACTGAATTATACACTTTGGTCAAATTCTTGTCAATCAGTAGCCGATATAAAGTTGCTGTTGCTATTGACAGGGGGTGTGCCGCAGTGTATTATTTGAATCAATAGCCCTGCATAACAAAAATAACTTAAGGAGATGTGAAAGTGAAAAAGAAACTGGTTGTATTGATCCTGGCACTCGCGATGCTTTTTACTATCGCAGCGTGTAACAAGTCCAATGACTCTCCAGGCGCCGACGCAGGTTCCAACGCAGGCACGAACGCAGGCTCCAACGCAGGCACTAACGCGGGCACGAACGCGGGCTCTAACGCAGGCTCCAACGCGGGCTCGAACGCAGGCTCCAACGCGGGCTCGAACGCCCCGGCGGCGCCAAGGGATCCGGTAGCAGTCAACATTGGCTTTTACCAGCTGACAAACAGCCTGGACCCGCTGACAGAAGACCTGATCGCATGCTTCAGCATCGTCTACCATGTATATGACAGGATCGTCACGTTTGACCCTGACAGCAACGCGTGGATACCGGCGGTCGCCAAGTCATGGGAGCGCGTCGACGACGTCACATGGAAGTTTGAGATCAACCTGGATTACAAGTTCCAGAACGGAGACCCGCTTACGATGGACGACGTCGTATACTCGATAAACAGGCTCTATGACGTCCCGAAACAGGCGGAAGCCGCGGGCATGATAGACACCGTCAGCTATGAGGGGAACATACTGACGCTGAAATGCTCGAATTCGAGTATCACTTCGGCGACAAGGATCCTTGGAATGGTGGTAATAGTAAATAAAGCGTATTGCGAGGCTACGGGCGACGACGCGTTCTTCCTGAGGCCGATCGGCACGGGACCGTATATGGTCACAGACTTTATCCCCAACGACCACGTTACGATGGAGCTTTGGGACGGATACCCCTTTGAGCAGCCGCAGATAGATAAACTCAATTTTGTGCTGATCCCGGAAACTGCCGCGCGCTATATGGCCCTGGAAACAGGCGCGATGCAGTTTGTCAATCAGCTCACACCGTTTGAGCAGGCGATGGCGGAAGACGACCCGAACCTCACCCCGTTTACCAGGGGGAGCAGGCTCGTATACTGCCTCATCATGAACTGCGACAAGCCGCCTTTCAACGACGTCAATGTCCGCAGAGCCGTGGTGCACGCCTTCAACTCGCCGGGGTTCAACTCCCTTCAGGGCGGGCGGCCCGAGATGAGGGCTACGCTTTTCAATGGTTACGACGAGCTTATGCATGTGTCTTCGAATATTCCGGAGTTCAATCTGGATAAAGCGAAAGCTATGCTGGAGGAGTTGGGCTACAACGCTTCAAACCCGCTGAAATTCTCACTTACGGTAAACACCGTCAGCGACCCGGGGCTTGAGATGTTCCTCTCGGATTTGAAGACCATCGGCGTCGAGATGACTATCAATGTCGTGGAATTCAGCGTGTATCTCGCCACAGAGATGTCCGGTGACTTCGATATGTGCTATACCCCGCAGTCGAACCGCGGCTACCACCCGCTCACAGACCTTGACAGGTACAACATCAACACATTCGGTTCGCGCAACATTTCCCGCTATACCAGTAACGACCGTGTCCAGGAGATCATCAACACTATGCCGTTCATCGACGATCAACAGCAGCTCAAGGCGATGGCTGTGGAAATCGCCGATATAGTCGGCTATGATGTGCCGATGCTCGGCGTCTCCCAGATGGTTTCACGCGAGGCTTACAACAACGCGCTGAGCGGCCATATGGTTGACAGGAACAGGATACTGGATCTGCGTAACGCCACATACACCCCGTAAGTCGCGGCGCACGGTAGCATAAATAAGCATAAAAATCCCCTCTGTCGCTGTGACGGAGGGGATTTGCTATACGCGCCCGGTCTTTATGACCAGTATTCTTTTTTGCTTTCCTCCTGAGTCTTTTCCGTCAGCACGCGGTCCCACTCGGCATAACCGTCGCGGTCCAGGTCGAGGGCAGGGCGGTACCATTCCATCTCATTAAGGCCCTCGATCACGATCCCAAGCTTCTGGAATGGGATAACGACCATTACCAGCCCCTCGGGATAAACGCGGCGTCCGTTCATGCCCCATGACAGGCCTGTCGTCATAAAGTTGATCTTCCCCGACTTGAACGGGTAGATGAAGAGGCTTGAGCAGTTGGCTACCGTCGTGCCCGTGGAATCGAAAGGTTCGCCTGTCATATAGGTGTTCGCGCGCAGCAGGACTTCCGCCTGCGTCGGGCGGCAGACGAACACAAGGATATCCGGCTCAAATACCATTTGGTCAAATGGCGTGAACAGTACATAATTTACGGAACCCTCCACCATCGAGTGGCAGTATTGCCGGTGGATGAGATTGCAGACCGGCCTTTGCATGCAGCCCAGGTTGACGCCCAGCCGGCCCCCGTCGGGAAACCTTTCGGTATCCATAGGCAGGCCGAGGAGCTTCTTGCCGGCGCAGTCTTCCTGATCCGCCGTGATGTAGAACGCCTCGCCTTTCTCGTTGGACACTTTCGCCATTTCACACAGGCCGGCAGGCTTGTCGAGTATCTTGACTCCTTCCGGTTTATAGAAACAGTAGTTTACCGATACGGGCGACCGCTCGAACCCGAACAAGTTGAATATTGAGTAATCTCTTTTTAGTTTTATATGATTCCAATCAGGCATTTATGCTCCTCCTAGTGTTTAATAGATCTTCCGCCGTCTTCGACGAATACCTGGCCTGTTATATAGCTGGAAGCGTCGGACGCAAGCAGTACGGCAAGGCCGGCCATTTCTTCCGCGTCGCCATAGCGGCCCATCGCCACGTCGGCCATTATTTTTGCCATTCTTTCCTCGTGGGCCGCCTGCTGTTCCGGGGTTTGCGGCTCAAGGCCGTGGCCGCGCCCGAGTTCGGAATGATGGACGCCCGGAGCGATACAGTTGACCCTGACGCCGTGTTCGGCATACTCCAGAGCAGCGATCTGGGTCATAACGATGAGCGCGGCTTTTGCAGCGCTGTAAGCTACTGGGGCGATTTCAGGCCGCTCCGCGCGGAGCCCGGCTGTAGAGGAGATGTTAATGATTGACCCGCTTTTTTGCTTCATCATAGCGGGCAGAACGGCCCTGAGCACCTGAAACGGCGACCTGAGGTTGGTGTTGATTATGAAGTCAAAATCCTCGTTTGTCTCTTCGTGTATGAACCTGTGCTTGCGAGTCGTTCCGGCGTTGTTGAAAAGGACGTCGATCCGCCCGAACTTTTTCAGCGTCTCGCCGATCATTTTGTCGATGTCTCCCTCTACTGTCATGTCGACGGAGATCCCCATGCATTCAGCCTTGTTCGCGGCAAGGACCGCAAGCGTCTCGTCGATCTTCGCCTGTTCGCGGGCTGCTACGACTACGTTCGCGCCGAATGCCGAGCAAGCCTCCGAAAAGACCCGCCCAAGCCCGCGGCTGCCCCCGGTCACTATGACTGTTTTTCCAGTGAGATCGAATATTTGATTGTTAACCATAAAAACCCTCCTTTTATCAATTCTGAATTCCGGTGATATACAGCGCGTCGCCGCTTTGCATTATTTCATCAAACCCGTCTTCGGTGATCATGTATGACTCGCCCCAGAAAATGCCTGTATCCATGCCGGCGGCGACGACAGTCGGGTGGAGGATCACAAGCATGCCCGCTTCGAGGAGCATAGTATTATCCTCTGTCACATCGCCCTCGTTCAGGTCCACGCCTGCCAAATGCCCGCACGGCATAACAAACTCATATCCGGCGCTCTCAGTGTATTCCCGCATTTTTCGTACGACGTCGCATATCGGAGTTTTTGCCCTCAAAACCGGTTTTGCAGCATCGATCGAACCGACGATCACACCCCTGAGCCTTTCCGCGTCACCGTTTTTCTCTCCGACGCAAATAGTACGGACCTTTTGCGCCCAATAGCCGTTGTAACGCGGCGTGATCTCGGCGGCTACGACGTCGCCCGCCTCGATCTTCCTGTTAAGCGCCGAGTAGTTATGCAGCGCCGGGAAGGATCCGCCGGGGCCGGCGGGGCTGCCGACGCTGAACCTGCCGGAGGTTATCAGCGCGAAGCTTTCCTCCGCGCCCATTCTCTGCATCGCCTTGTCGATCTCCGCCACGATCTCATTCTCGTACATTCCGGGCCTGACAGTCTCGCAAAGCGCCCTGTAACCGGCGTCTGCTATACCGGCGCATACGCGTTGAGCCTCGGTCTCTTCAGCGCTTTTCGCTTTTCTTACTGAGAATAGCTCCGCGGAAACATCGACGAACTCAACGTCGGGCAGTTCCTCTTTCAGCCTCAAAAGCCATGACGCCGGCAGAATTTCAAAAATAGTACCGACGCGGCCTCTGTCGGCGCCGTTGGCCTTCAGCGCTTCTATGACTCCCCGCAGTTGATCCTGATCGATGACCGCATCGTCAATAAACGACGATTGAATGAGATTCAGTTTATTCATGAGGTCGCTGGCAATGGCGACAAGTCTGCCGCCTTTGAACATCACCACGCTTCTGACGTTGAACACGACCCGGCTTGCCGTAAAGTATCTCTGTGCGCCGAACGCTTGCGGACCTGTAACGCTGTTGCCCGGCAGGTATACGGCGCTGAGGCCGTATCTGTCCATGACAGCTTCGGCGGCGCCGAGCCTTCTTTCTTTTTCTTCGGTACTGAACAACACTGCCACCCCCTCAAACCGTCAGCAATTCGCTGCTGCGGGACGTAATGCATTCGCCGCCATTTTCTGTGACAAGATACGTGTCGCCCCAGAAAATACCATACTCTATCTTCGGCGTGACCAGCGTCGGATGCACGACAAGCGCCATACCCGCTTTAAGTACGATATCGCTCTCGGCTGCGTATTGCCAGCCCTCGTCGAGGTCGATGCTTGCGACGTGCCCGAACGGCAGACGGGATATATATCCCAGCTCCTCGCCGAACTTGCACATGAACGCCATTACATCTTCAAGGTAAATACCGGGTTTGAACAGCGGCACGGCCGCCTCTTGCGTCTTTATCAAGTCCCTGTGAGCGATCTCCAGATCGGGGTTCGGCTCGCCGACGCAGATCGTCCTGACCATCTGCGTCCAGTATCCCATGTACCGCGGCGTTATCTCCATCGCCACGCAGTCGCCGTTCTTTACCACGCGGTCTTCCGACGAACTGAAAGGCCCGATACACGGGAGCCTGTTGTCCTCAAGAGAAAAGCGCCCGCAAGACATCAGAGTGAAAGTCTCCTCGGCGCCCGCGGCTTTCATGGAGTAGTCCAGTTCCGCATAGAGATCGGCCAGCCTGATTCCCGGCCTTGCCATATCGCAAACGGCTTTGTATCCGATATCGGCAATATCGGCGCTGACGCGGGAAGCCTGTATCTCAAACTCGCTTCTTACGCCCCTGAGCGCGAAAATCTCCTTGCTTATATCTATAGTATCTATCCCTGGCTTGATGAGTTCGAGATACCACTGCGACGGCAGCATATCCGGGACAACGCCGAGCCGCTTTACGGGTCGTTCCTTGAATTCTGATAGTACGCTTCCAAGCATATCGCCGGAAATGCGTATATCTGAAATACCTCTTGCCCCGAGAGGTTTACTATGAAGAACAGAGTTCGCAAACACGGCCATGGGGGCGCCGGGCCTCGCAATGACCGCCTGATACCGGAAATAGACCTTGTGGCCTGTGAAATACCGGAAGCACCCCAGCATCGGCGGGCCTGTGACGCTGTTCCCCACAATAAGGGCAGCGTCCAGACCACCGTCGCGTATGATCTTATCGAGGTCGCCGCGCCGCTGTTCCAATTCGCGCAGCAACGCCTCGTCTTTGTTTTCCGCGCTGTAATTGGGTCTGTATATCCCGCTCATAGAATGTCACCTTCCGACCGGCACTCAGATCTTTTTGATCATAGTGCCTTCCTGCTTTTTGAACGTGCCGTCGGGCGTAGTCACATTTACGCCAAAATCGACGACCAGATCCTTTATGACAGGGTTGCCCTGCAACGGTTCGATCAGAAGGGTTTCACCGGGTTTGAGCAGCCATGAACACGTGCGTACCCCTTTCCCGTCGACCGACATAAGGCAAGACATACACCACGCGCATCCGCAGCAAAAATCGCGGAACGCCAGTGTCTCATCAATATTCTCGCGGATGTATTTAAGCGCGTTCAGGACAAGAAGCCCTTCGCTCCACGGTACTTCGTAATCGACGTATGCGGGCGCTTCGTCATTTTCAGGGTCAAACCGGAATACCTTTAAAGTAATAGATTCTTTACTCATCACTATATCAACTCCTTTGCCGGATCCAGTTTTGTGATAGTTACGGGTGCGGTCCCTACGCTGACGACGCCGTCCTTTTTGACAACGCAGGTGTGCTTGAGCCACGAGGGATCGCTTTCGGGGTAGTCCTCCCGGTAGTGAGCGCCCCTGCTTTCTGTCCGGTAAAGGGCGGCTTTTGTTATCATCTCGGCAAGGTCCAGCATATATATGACCTGGATAGCCTCTACCCAGGAAGAATTATAGACTTTGCCCTTAACAGCCCGCATCTGCGTAAACTCGCCTTTTCTCAAGGCGTCCAGCTCCGCCAGGGCCTTGTTCAGGCCGGCTTCCGTCCGTGAAACCGCCGCGTGTTCCGACATGATGGCGGTGATTTTCTTCTTTATTATGTTGGGAGCGATACCCTCGGGCTTGAACAAGCCAAGCAAACGGTTCTGCTCGTCGGCCACGAGACGCGGGTCAGGTTCCGCAAGACCTGCGCTTTTCGCGTACTCTCCCGCATATTTTCCCGCTCTGGCGCCGAAGACGATGATTTCAACCAGCGCGGCGCCGCCCATGCGGTTGCCGCCCTGCACGCCTCCCGAACATTCGCCGGCGGCAAAAAGCCCTTCGATGTTGGTCTCACATTTTTCGTTTATCCTGACTCCGCCCATGAAGAAATGGCATCCTCCGGGGGTGAACTCGATTTTCCAGTTTTTTGGGTCGGGATTGTCTGCGCTCATTTCTTTTATCAGTTTCCACCGCTCTTTACCGATTTCCACAGCGAGCGAAATTTTCAGCTGCTCTTCGATTTTCTCGCTCGGCAGCGGCGACGCCGTCAGGTCTATGAAAACCCCGCCCCTGTCGGTCCCGTTCCCTTTCGCTATCTCCTTTTGCGCCAATATCTGGGTCTCCGCCCTGGTCAGCGGCAGTTTCATGAACTCCTCGCCATGGACGTTCATATACTTGCCGCCGCACATGCTTACCAGCAGCGCGGGGTTTCCGAGCAGCCACGGGGGGTAAAGCTGATCGCCGGTGAACTGGATCATCTCCATGTCGATCAGTTCCGCGCCGACATGGTATGCCAAAGAACAGCCCATACCGGAAGCATGGCCCTGCATACCGAACGGCGTATTGTCCGAATTATCGAAAAGTTCGCCTAAACCGCCTGTCGCCAGTACTGTGGCTTTTGCCGCGACCGAAGATATTTCCCCGGTCCTGATATTGAGGACGACCGCGCCGATCACTCTGTTTCCGTCGATCAGCAGCTTCGTAGCTATCGCGTCTTCCATGATCGTGATGTTTGGCCTGCGTTCCAGTTCTTTGCGCAGGGTCGCCATGTATGTCACGCCGGGTACGTAATGGCTCCTCACATAAGACGGACCTGAACCCCGCTGATCCGGGGCGGCCCCGCCGCTTTGCGAACCTTCCGCGAATTTGAGCTCTTTTGCCCCCCAGTTGATCAGCTCGTTCGCCCTGACGGGTCCTTCCTGTGTTAATATCTCGACCAGATTTTGCTCGTTGAGGAAATCGCCCGCTTCCACGACTTCCTGAAAGAGATTGTCAGGGTGGTCGTCCGGGTCTGTTACCCAACGCATACCGCCATTGGCCATCACCGTAAGTCCGCTCTTGCCGACAGGCCCCTGGTTCAGGATAATAATACTTGATTCCGGGTCGTGATCCGCGGCTTCGATAGCGGCGCGGCTGCCGGCGCCCCCGGCGCCGATCACCAGTACATCTGCCGTAGTATTCATATCGTTCCCCCTCAATGCCCTAGTATGTGCTTAAATGGAACAGCTGCCCGCAAAAATAACTGCAGCGGTCGGAAGCTAAAAACGCGACTGCGGGGCCGACGTCTTCCGGCGTGCAGAGCTTCTTGATAGCAGAACGCTGTGTTTCGCTCTCAAGAAAAGCCGGCGAAGCTGTATCCGCGACCAGCCCCGTCACTCCAAGGCCGGGACCCAACACGTTGACAATAACCCCTTGAGGCCCCACTTCCTTGGCCAGCGACTGGGTGAACATGACGATAGCCGCTTTTGAAGCGCCGTATGTGGACAAGCCCGGGATACCCTGCCCCCCGGAAAAATTTATTATCCTTCCGTATTTGCGCGCCAGCATATGCGGGAGGACAGCCTGCGCCACATTCATTTGCCCGTACAGGTTCACATTGATGTCAAAACTCCATTCCTGATGCGTCATCTCGGCAAAAAACTTGAACGGGCCGCTCGCGCCGGCGTTATTGACAAGAATATCTATCCGGCCGTAATGGGAGATCGCCGCTTCGACCATCGCGTCCACTTCCGCCCTGTTTGTGTTGTCGGCTTTCAGAGCCAAAACCTCGGCGCCCAGCGCTCTCATCTCTTCCGCGGTCTTTTGCAAACCTTCCGTGTTGATATCTGACAGAATCAGTTTGCATCCCTCTTCTGTCAGCGTGCGCGCGATGCCTCTGCCATAGCCTATCTGGCTTCCCGCTCCGGTTATTAAAGCTACCTTGTCTTTTAATAGTAGATCCATAATTGTGTCCCTCCTGAATTAAATATATATGCCTTGGCCGGGGACGCCCCCTGCCAAGGCACACAAAAACCTATTTTTTGAGTTTCGGGTCGAGAGCGTCGCGCAGACCGTCGCCCATAAGATTAAAAGCCAGGACGGTGATCATTATGCAAAGCCCCGGGTACGTCATAAGCCACGGCGCTGTGCGTGCGAACTCCTTGCCCCTCGAAATCATAGACCCCCACTCCGGATGCGGCACCGGCACGCCGAATCCCAGATAAGACAGCGACGCCGCGATAAGTATCGCGATACCAAGGCTGGAGGTGATCGTGACTATTATCGGCGCCAACCCGTTAGGCAGTACCTGTGTGAATACAATGCGGGGGTCGCTGTATCCGATCGCGCGCGCGGCTTCCACATACTCATTGTTTCTGATAGTCAAAATAGACGCCCTCGTTATTCGGATGAAAATCGGCACCGACGTCACGCCGACGGCTATTATGAGGTTGCGGAGGCTCTGCCCCAGCACGGTCACTATGACCATGCCCAGGAGCATGCCGGGTATCGACGCGAGCGTGTCCGATATCCTCATTATGATATCATCGGCGAGCCCGCCGTAATAACCGGCGACAGAGCCGAGCGGGACTCCGAACAGAATGGAGATACCCACGACTCCGAGCCCGATAGCCAGCGAATACCGCGTACCGTATATGGCCCGCAGAAAATTATTCCGGCCCAGGTTGTCGGTGCCGAACGGGAACTTCAAACCCGGCCGCGCAAACCTGTTCGGTACGTCCGACATCGTGATAGATTCAAAAGATATGAACAGCGAGACTATAAGCGCCACCAGCAGCACTGCGACAATGAACAGACCCGCCATCGCGCCCTTGTTCTGGCGTATATGGTGGAGTATTTCGCCGAACTGGCTGCGCTTTCTGTATTGCTTAATGACCTGTTCATATGTTTTATACTCCGCGCCGGTTTCTTTTTTACTGCCGGAGCCGGCGCCTTGTTCAAGGCGGGCGCGCTGCTCCGCGTCACGGTCGACTGTGACAAACGAGCGGGCGTCCGGCAGGCTTATATCAGGTTCCGGCGCCGCGTAAGCCTCTTGCCGGGGGACGCCGCAGAGGATATCATCCGCAATGGCGACGTCCGACGCCGCTGCGCTCGCTGTCGTCGCCTGTGCGCTTTCAGCAGCGGTAACAGCCGCGTTTATTTCTGCGGCAGCCGCGCCGGTCTCGGCGGGGCTATCGTCCGGCGCACTGTACGCAAGCGCGGGCGTGTCCGGCCCTGCCAGTACTTCAAGCCCGGCCGCGACGTATTCATCCGGGCTCTGCAATGCGCGGGCGCGTCCGGCCCCAACCGCTTCAGAGCCTGTCTTCTTCCTTTTTGAAGCATATACGGATCTTATCCTCGGGTCGACAAACGCGTAAAGCAAGTCGACGATGAGGTTTACAAGGACATAAATGATCGTTGTCAGCGTTACACAGCCAAGGGTCGCAGTTACGTCCCGGGCAAGCACGGCCTCGGCCGCCATTCTGCCGACGCCCGGCCACGCGAAAACGGACTCGACTACTACCGAGCCGGCGAGTGAAACGCTGAGCGACATACCGATCATAGTCAGGATCGGTATCCACGCGTTGCCGAGGGCATGTTTCCTTACCACGATATCTTCAGGAACGCCTTTCGCCCTTGCGGTGCGCAGGAAGTCTGCGTTCAACACTTCAAGCATACTTGACCTTGTCTGCCTGGTCGTGGTCGCCATCAGAATGAGGGCGCTGCACACGGCAGGCAGAATGAGGCTCCGTATACCGTTCTCCATCCCTCCCGCCGGGAACCACCCCAGCTGCAGCGAAAACAGCATCAGCAGAAGTATCCCCAGCCAGAACCCCGGCATTGACATGCCGATAAGTGAAAATGTCGTCGCCGCGTTATCCACAATCTTGCCCGCGCGCCTGGCCGCGATAATGCCCAGCGGCACCGCGGCTATCGACCCTATGATGAGGGACGTGAACGACAGAAGCAGCGTATTGGGCAGCCTCGCCATGTATGTTTCCCAAACGCTGGTCTTGCTGACGTCGGAAACGCCCAAATCACCCCGGACAAGGTTCAGCATATACAGACCGTATCTGTAGATCAAAGGCTTGTCAAGATTGAATTGGGCCTCCAGCGCGGCAAGGTCCTCCGGGGTCATGTACTCTGATTTATACACGTCGATGATCGTCCCCGGCGCAAGTTCCATGAGCGCAAATACGATGAAAGCAACCACAAGGATAACAGGGATCAGCCAAAGAATCCGCTTAATAACATAGCGAAGCATTCATATCCCCCTTTGAAAGGCGGGTCAGGCTTCCGCCTCTTGTCAGTCGGCCGGGTATGGAAGCCCGGCCGACAATAACTATTTTCCGGGAGCTGCCATCAATGGCAGGCGCCCTTTCTCTTTTACTTATCAGTCAATAAGCTGATACGCATACCTTAAATCATAATACACATCCGGGGGCAGGTGCAACCCGCCGACGTTACCCTGAGCGACGATGCCGTTCAGGCGCCAGAACACGTTGACTATAGGCGGGTCCGCGGCGACCATCTCCTGCATCTCCCTGTACATTTTTTCGCGCTCGTTGATGTCTGTTATGGTGCCGACTCTGGCGATCATCTCATTCAAAGGCGGGTTGTCGTAGGTCTGCCTGTTGTATGAGCCATTGGGGCCGTATGCGTTCCGGAAGGACGACGGGCTCATGTTGAACCCGGTGACAAACATGATAAGCTCGACGTCTTCTTTGCCATACCCTGCTTTAGCCGCCAGGCTCGGCGGATCCATCTCGTTGACTTCTACGGTTATGCCGACAGCGGCGAGGTTCTGCTGGATAACTTCGCAAGCCTTGACATTAGTGATGATGGCTGTGGCAAGCTCGAGCACCTCTCCGTTGTACGGCGACTTGGCAAGATACTCCTTGGCTTTTTCAACGTTATATTCTACCAGCGGGATATCGTTGTTGCGGAATTGCGTCGCGTAACCCCACAGCGTACCTGTCACTTCGGGCGCGGCCCAGTCGCCCGCGGCTACGACGGCTATCTCAGGCCGGTTCAGGGCGTGCATGACAGCCATACGGAAGTTCCAGTCGCTTGTTATCGGGTGGAGCATGCCGAATCCCAGCGTGTTCGGGTTGTTGAAAGTCGTCGGGATGACATTGAAGTCGGGCGATGCTTCAAACCCGGCTATATCAGCCTCGCTGATACCGAAAGCGACATGGGTCTCTTTGTTTTGCATCATGATCGAACGGGTGGACATTTCGGGTATGAATTTCAGCGTAATGTACTTGGTGTACGGCGCTTTGCCCCAGTAATTGTCGTTGCGCTCCAGATCGACAAAGTTGTTCGTCTGGAAGTCGACTACTTTGTACGCGCCCGTGCCGATCCAGTAGCCCTTTTCAGCGTCTTCCGTGTAGGCTTTCTGATTGAGGATGCCAGCCGACGGCATCGACATATTGAACAGGAAGTCGACGTTGACGTCGTTCAGGATGAGCTGGACTTCATAATCATTGATGATGTTTACGGTTTCGACGGGCCTCCACATGTCGCAGGCCTGCGAGCCGACTCCGTTGCGGGACTCAACAATGGTGAACTCCAGGTCTTTTGCCGTGAACTTCTCGCCGTTGTGGAAGAAGGCGTCGTCGCGCAGCTTGATATTGAATGTCTTCCAGTCTGTCGTTTCCCAACTGGTCGCGAGGTTGGGCAGGAATTCGCCGTTGACAAGGAGTATCAGCGAGTCAAGGATCATTCTCATTGTCCAGTAAGTCGGCGTAGTGCCCGAAGCGGGGTTGAACGGGTTAAGGGTCGCTATGGGGTTGTTGTCGTTTGTGAATGTCAGATGCTCGGCGAACTTGGCGCCGGCCGGGGGTGGGGCGCTTGTGTCCGTGACTTTAGTGCTGGAGGGCGCGCCGGCAGCCGGCGTACTTGTGTCGGTCGCAGGGGGGGCGGCGGCGCCGCCTTCGTCTTTCGTCTTGTTGCAGCCGGCAAAGAGCGCGAAGCATAAGACTAAGCAGAGGGCAAGTGCTATGTATCTGCTGCTTTTTTTCATTTCTTTCTCCTTCAAATCTTATAATATATTGGTATCGACCAACTGTTTTTCAGTTTATCCAAAATGCTGCCGAAAGTCAAGTTTTTTTGGCTCCGCGTTTTGTGGCGCGCCGGATAACTTGTTTTCTTGCGCAATAACTATTATAATTGCATCGGAACAAAAATTCAATTTTGGAAGGGGATATAAAGATGGCAGACTTTGTTATGAACACCGATGGTGAATACGGGAAATACATTACCCAAAATCTTCAGGCGCCGCAAATGAATGAAGAATTCAACGCTATGTATAAACAATGGGCGAGCCGGCTCCTGTGGATGGACACGAATGTCGTGCCCGGAGCGTTCCAGATGAATACATCATGGTACACGAACGCCCCTGACATGCGCCCGCTGTTCAGGCACGAAGAGCATGTCCACGATTTCGACGAGATGCTGGGGTTCCTTGGCTCGGATTACAACGATCCGTATGATCTCGGGGCTGAAATCGAGATCGGTATCAATGGAGAGCTTCACAGGCTGACAAAGAGTTCCATTATCTTCGTGCCTGCCGGACTGAAGCACCTGCCTCTGACGATCCTGGAAATGCGCCGCCCCGTGCTGCACTTTTCGATTTCTCTGAGCCCTACCTATACAAGCACAAGGACTTCCGGCAAGGAAGAAGGGGAAACAAGTTTATACAGCTATTGACCTGCCCCTACTTTATTTACAAGTCACCGGATACCCCCTGGATTGAACTACTTTTTCCCGTAGGTCCTGACTGTGTCGAACATTGCCTCGACGTTTTCGGGCTTGGCGTGGTCGTAGCCCGCTCCGGTTGTGAATATATATCCGCCGCCGGGCGCGAGGATATCGATAAGGCGCTTGGCCTCGTCGATGACCTGCTGCTTTGTGCCGTAGTGCAGCAGGTATATGGGGAACACGCCCTGAATGCACGCCGTGTCGCCGAGCTGCTGTTTGGCATAGACAGGGTCGACTTCCTCGAAACTGTAGACGACCTTGCCTTTCGGCACTTCGGTCAGGTACTTGACCCTGGAAGTGTACGGGCCTTCGGTATATACGAAAGGTACCATGCCGACGTCGATGATATGGTTTATCATCCTTTGAAGGTGTTTCCAGTAATAGTCCTTGTACTGCTCGTCGGTCAGGAAACTGTCCATACCTTTGTGCAGGGGCATGAACAGCCATTTGCCGGGAGAAAACTGCGCCTGCATCGTGATGCTGTCGAGCACGTGATCGATGTTCCTGTCGATGAAACTTAATATGACGTCCGGGTGTTCGTAGAGGTCCATCATCGTGTCAAGGGTGCCCCTGTAAAAATCGCTGTACGCGTCGAAGGGGACAAGCGCCACTCCGCCGCCGGTCACAGGGAAGCCCAGCTCCGCGAATTTAACGCTGAGTTCGATGTTTTTCCCGCGGAGCATAGTCATGATATCAGTGATCTTCCAGATCGTCTGCAGCATTTCCCTTGCTGCCGGGGCGGATAACATTTCCATCAAGCCCGCGCTGTACGCGTCGACATTGTGACGGGCGAACTCCCACTGCGCGAATGGCTCATAGAGTTCGGATATCGCCGGGTAGCCTTTTGTTATGAGCCAGGCTGTGTAGTCGCTTAAAAAGAAGTCCATGTCTTCTTCGAGAAGGACGGGGTATTCGATGAATTGCTGCGTGGAGTCTTTGCTTATGCGCCCGTCGGGGGCGCCGGGCCATACAAGGTTTTTTGGACGTAGAAGTTCAAAGGCCGGGCCCTGGCCGGGTATAGTGATGCCTCCGCCCGCGGCGTCGGGTTCATATTGCAGCGCATACTTGATGACGGCGTCTGCGTATTTGTCAAAGTCGTACACCGCGTCCGCGACGGTGTAGCCGGCGTTGTAAATCGGGTAACACTGTCCCGTTGCCGTTATAGGTACGCAATCGGACTCCCGCAATGCTATCGCGTCGTCGATCCTTTTCTGTCTCTCTTCAAAAAGCGTCATGAAAAATCCTCCTCTGTATTCTATCATTGCCGCTGCGGGCAGCTTGCTTTCACTCCGTCTTGTGTTCAAAGTCGCCGCGCCGGCTCCAACGCCGTACCATCGCTTTATGCCTACCCCGGCATGTGCTAATGGCCGGCTGGGGCGACGAATCACACTGCGCCGGAGTGAAAGCAAGCTGCCCGCAGCGGCGACGGCAGCTTCACCGC
>Ga0082212_10006725_pt1 | contig 15371 bp, 1 predicted proteins | sample TergutNt197P3_FD_71548 | JGI IMG/M metagenome (GOLD analysis project Ga0082212, IMG submission 71548) | Neocapritermes taracua P3 segment gut microbial communities from Petit-Saut dam, French Guiana - Nt197 P3 | ecosystem: Host-associated > Arthropoda: Insects > Digestive system > Gut ...
CAAATATGAATGTGAAGCTCAATTACAGGGAAAGTAATCGAAAGTCATCTCAACCTATAACGGTAATAGTGATAGGTGCGGGACAACGTGGTTGGGACGCATACAGTTCCTATGGAATTAAATTTCCTGATGAGTTACAAGTTGTCGGAGTTGCCGAGCCGATACCTTACCGGAGGGAGAGAATCTCCAAAGCGTTCAATATCCCGCAAGAAAATCAATTCGTTACCTGGCAGGATGTTTTCAAACGTCCGAAGTTTGCGGATGCACTTTTCATTACGACACCGGATGAACTTCATTACGGCCCCTCCATCGCCGGATTGCAGATGGGTTACCATCTTCTGTTGGAAAAAGTAATTGCACAAACATGGAGAGAATGTAACAATATATTACAATTGGCAGAAAAGAAAAAAGCGATTGTTGCCGTATGCCATGTATTGAGATACACCGGATACTTCAGGAAAATGAAAGAAATCATTGATTCCGGGAAAATCGGGGATGTAGTCAGTATCGAACATGTAGAGCCGGTTGAACACATCCACATGTCACATTCATTCGTGAGGGGAAACTGGGGTAATACAAAAAAATCGAACCCCATGATTCTTTCAAAATCATGTCATGATACCGACATCCTTCGCTGGCTTATCAATAAACCATGTATTCGAACCTCTTCATTTGGCTCGTTGAAGTATTTCAGAAAAGAAAACGCTCCCAAAGGCGCACCACAGAGATGCACCGATGGTTGTCCGGCTGAAAACGAGTGTCCCTATTCGGCAAGAAGGATATATTTAGAAAAACGTACATGGTTAACCCATCTCAATCTTGAGGAAGTAAATGATGAAACAATTCTCAGGGAGCTAAAAAACGGGCCATACGGCCGCTGTGTATTTCATTGTGATAATGATGTAGTGGATCATCAAGTTACCATTTTTGAATTTGAAGACAAGATCACTGCTTCGTTTTCGATGGAAGCCATGTCGCATTATGGAGGACGCAGGACACGTATTTTTGCAACCAAAGGTGACTTGTATGGTGATGAACAATCATTAACTGTTACACAGTTTTTAACAGGTGAACAGGAAAAATGGGACACATCCATGATAAAAAGTGACTCCGGTCATGGAGGAGGCGACCATGGATTGGTTCACGATTTTGTACAAGCTGTGAGTTTGAACGACCCCAACTACCTGACCTCAACCATACAAGTATCCATGGCAAGTCATTTAATGGGATTCATGGCGGAAGAAAGCCGGAAAAAGGGTTCAGTGGTAAAAGTGAACCTGTAAAATGCGGGATATTGAGAGTTGAGAATTTAGAGTTGATTGGCATGATTTTTGTAGCCTTATATATGTATCTTTTAAAAATCCAAAACTTACAGTTATGAAAATAGTATTCAGTAATCCACAGTCTTTTGTCATGCTACAGAAAGGACATTTTGTCATACTTTCCCTGTCATGTCTTTTTTATTTTTTCCAAGATTCTTAAATATCAATTTGACACCTACATAAACTTACAATTTGATAGTTTGATTAAAATGAAGTTATAGGAAGTTATAGGAAGTTATAGGAAGTTATAGGAAGTTATAGGAAGTTATAGGAATACTCTTAAATCTAAAATCTAATATCTAAAATCTAATATCTAATATCTAATTCCCCCCCGTATAATTACGGGTATTTTACCTGTAATTTTACAGGTAGATTGTGTTGCTCTTTGTTGCTTATTTGTGGCGGTGATTGTTGAATAGTAGCTATTTTACATATAATATAACAAAATTAACAACGTAAATTATTAATAATTAAATTTTTAACATTATGAAAATTTTTAAACTTTTTTCTAAAAAATTGCAATATCTGCTCTTTGTTTGCGGTATTGCCGTATGGGCGCTGATGCCTGACAAAATGAACGCACAAACAGATACACGCTATCCTTTTGATGGTAGCGAGTTTTATGTGGTTGACTTCGATGGCTTCAATAAATCTTTCACCTTTCAGTTTCCTTTTTATGATGAACACAGGAGAAATGGTGAGATTAACAAAGGTAACGACTGCAACGGAAACGGACACCGATGGTTTGACCCCGGGTTGAATGATGACCAAACCGTGGGCGCAATTATTGAGTATTGTACCACCGAAGGGCTAAACGATAACGAATGGAAAAGACTCATAGGTTTTGAGTCTCACGGAAATCAAGGCGGTGGATGGCAATATGCTCAGGATGATTGGAACGGCTTTAATGCGAAAGTATATAATCCCATTTTTGACGTATGGGTTGTTGACCAACACCAACCTCAAAATTATGGTACTAAGAGAAATGGCGGTAAACTGAGCACCGGCTTAAACTATTTTGATATGTACAGAATAGACGGTAGGTACTTTGCTGCATTTAAGTGGAATTTTGGAAATTTTCCTGAAGTGCATAACAAAGTGATTAAATTTAGGATGAGAATACTTTTGAAAGAAAAAGGTGAGAACTCAATAAACCTTACGTGGGATGCAAAACCCGGTTTTTTTATTACCGGAAACCCGATGCATACGCCGGTAATTGCGACCCAAAACGCGAATGTGCATTATCCCGTTGGAGCCAATAACCTGCAAGATGGAGGAAAGCTTCAAATTACAGTAAATATGCAAGATTATTCAAAACTTGAAGATTATGGCACATACACATCTACGTTACGAGTTTTTCCTGCGGATATGGGCTATCAGAATTGGTTTGGATATGGATACGAAGGCATTACGCTTGCAACACCTCCTCCTTATACCTTTCCCTCAACCGACGGGATACCGAAAGATATGCTGATTAACGGAGCAAAATATTTTGTGGAATCATCGCGTATGGATTTAAACCAGTCGGTTTGGAATGGACAAGGTTGGGTGAAAGGAGGAACGCCAAAGGGATTCGGTAAAATCTCCAATCTCTACACCGTTCCGCCCTACCCGCAGCCCGACAGTGTGCAAGTGTATCAGGTAGGTGATAAAATTAAATTAACATGGAAAATGAAACCGGGTACCGCATGGGCAGAGAACGGGTATTATTTTTTATGGCGCAAAAAAGGACAAAACGATGCGCAATGGAACTATTTTTACAATGATCCGAATACCCCAGCCTTGGGTCCTTTACAAAAACCCTACAGCCCCACGGCAACCTACGCAGAGCAGGATGTGTATTTGCCGGAAGGTATTGGAAAGGGTAGGGTGAATTACGAGTTTTGTGTAACGCGACAATTTATGCCACACAATGCAAGAGATATGAATGGAGAAAGATATGCTGCCGTAACCGAAGATGGTCAAAGCATTAATACCGACAACACTAAATTTAAGTCAGCCACGCCTACTATAGTAACCGGAGGTATTATACTTAATTGGGAACTGGACTTAGGCGCTCATCAGCCGAGTTGGCAGTACAGAATTCAAAGATTTGTTAATGGAAATGCAAATGGTACCGAATATGCAGGTACTTTTGATGCAAATGCACCCAGAGAATATGTAGATACATATACTGCAAGTTGCCAGCGTGTTCATTATCAACTGAGAATTATGGATGGCGCAACAGTAATATCTTCTATTTTAACTAAAACATTCACATTACCGGAAAGCTTTACCGGAGGTATAACTGATTTGTTTGTTTCCAAAGGATACTACAACAATCGTGTGGAAGTGAAATGGGATGTGGCACCCGGTTCAAGTTTTACAAAATATTCTGTTCATCGAGAACTGTTGGATGAGGAGATAGGAGAGGAGTTTCTTGCAGAAATATTAGCCACCTCGCTTACGCACTATGCTTTTACAGACAACACGGCTTATCCGGGCGCCTATTACACCTATACGGTAAGAGGGTGGGTTGAGTGTTTAAGTGTATCCGCAATAAGAGACGAATGGTCTTCCACCGGCTTTATGCAGCCCTACGGAACGGTATCGGGCAGAGTGGATTCGCCCAGCGGAATGATGCAGGAAGGCGTGAATATTCGCGCTACCTTCGACCCTGTTAATAACGGGGCAGACGTGAAGTTTAAAAATAAATCGCTCGCTTTAATAAATGGAAATTATGTCTCGGATGGAGCAGAAAAAAAGGTAAAGGGGGGTATATACATTGAAGGATGGCCCGTTATTTTTTTAGAGCCAGAGCGTATAGTTAATCATAGTTTTACATTTCAAGCATGGTTTAAAAAAAATGCACAACAGGGTGAGATGCCGTTGTTTGCTCACAAGGACTATCTAATAAGTATTGCCGACAATGGTGACTTGAATATTTACTATAACAGACAGTTTCCTTATGTAATGTACCTAAGGAAGACTTTAGCTTCTTATCAATTTCCTAATAACGAATATAAACATATCTCAATAACATTTGAAAGGGAAGATATTGCTTCTAATCCAAGCGTACAGCTTTATATTGATGGCACTCTTATAGATACTCATAATGGGAATGGAACTGTGACTCCGATACATTTTTATGATATAGGCATTTCTTTAGGAGCCTTCCCAATTAATGATCCCACTACGAATAATACTACTTATGGCACGACTTGCGATGGTTTTATGGATGAGTTTCGTTTATGGAACAGAGTGTTGGACAGTACAGAAATTAAGAGAAATTATAACGGTTATTTAGCAGGAAATGAAGAGGGATTGAAAGTGTATTACCGGTTTGATGAATTGGATAAGATTTCTGAGATATTTGATATTTCCGGTCGCTTTGGGGTGTATAACCAAAATCATGCACGTTTGTTCAATAAAAACAGCGCTTCAATGCAGTGGCGTTCCACAAGCGTAGTGCCTTCCGAAGACCAGTTGAGTATAAAAGCCGTTACCGATGCGCAGGGGAATTATGTACTGAATACGCTTCCCTATTCGGATGTTACCACGTGGACTATTGTGCCTTCGCTGGGTATGGAGGGACAGAGCTTTAGCCCCAATACCCGCTCGGCATCGCTGAGCCAGTATTCTAATACGCTGAACAACTATAATTTTACCAACAACTCGGTAACAAAACTCTCCGGCACGGTAACCTATAGCGGCGGCACCTATCCGGTGGCAGACTGTACGTTTGAAATAGACGGAAACGCGGTATTTAAAAACGGAAGCCTGGTAACTTCCGGCACTGACGGTCAATTTAATTTCGACGTGCCGAATGGCGTTCATACCGTGCAAATTAAGAAGTTTGGACACACTTTTGAAGATGATGGCTATTTGGTGGGCTCGAACGGAAACCCCATTAACTATGTGGGCGGAACGCTGGGCGATATGAAGTTTCACGACAAAACGCGCGTAAAACTCATTGGGCATATCGTGGGCGGCTATGTAGAGCACACCAAACCTTCCGGCTTTGGCTTGCGCAACAACAACATAGGCGCTACCACGCTAAAACTTACCTCAGAATTGCCTATAGGCTATGATTTTCGCACTGTAGATACCACAATGGTTATCAAGCACGAATATGTGTATTCCGCAGATTCGATAATGCGGTGGAAAAACCACCCCGACCGCTTCAATTTGGATGGGCAGCCGATGCACACCGACAGCAGTGTGGTAAAAATCTCTCAAAATGAAATAACCATTACCGTGAGCCCCGAAACAGGCGAGTATGTGGCGTGGCTGTATCCGGAAACTTATATTATTGAAAACATAACAGAGAGCAACGGCAACACCGTTTACAATTACCGCGAAACCATGGATTTGCGCCGAGCGGTGATAGAACATTTCGGTATGCTGAAGAAAAGCATTGTAAGTTGGGAAGGGCAGGAATGGGTAGATCCAACCGGAACTTCGCCGGGGTATTTTGCAGACGTTACCTTCTACGATACTGTTTATTACCACTACGAGCGGGGCTTCTACTATCAACCCGACCCAACGTTTACCATTACCCAGTTAGACCGGCAAACCTACCAGCCGGTGGGCTATTTCGGCGAAAAAACGTTTGATGTTATGAGAATTTCAGGCGCAACAGAACCCGTGTCGTTAGTAAATGAAAACCCCAATTACCCGTTTAACTTAAGCACCGGCGACGGCTATACTTTTAAAACGCCCATTTTCCGTCAGGGGAAATACTATAGTTTTGCGTTGGAAGCCTTTGAAGCATACAGAAACAGCGCAAGGAATCCTGTTATAGATGAACAGGTGCCTGTTAAAAACGGCGTAGCGCAGTTTACCGGCAGTTTGTTGGCTATGGACGCCGATGATGTAGTGCTGAATGATGAAGGGAAAGGCTATTTTTCTTTCACAGGCGGTAAACCTAACCTCGCTGATGCTACAAGCAACTTATCGGCACTTTTACGTATCGGCGGTGTGCCTTTCTATTCTCAAACTTTCGGAGCCGGCTTCAGTACCACTTTGCTGGGCTCAAGCGTAACGGGCACCAACTTTGTAACGGCTGCCACCGACGATTTAGACCTTATTTTGCACGACCCTCCGGGCTCTAACAGCTACGCATACGTGGAGGCGGGTTCTTATACCAAAATTAAGAAAACCTTTACAGAAGACAAAACCGGGTTTGACTGGGAAAATACCGTATATCACATGGGCGCCGCCACATTCTCTTTAACAGGATGTATTGCAGAATACCTGGGAGGTTTAATTGAATCGTTAGACAACTCTAATGAATATACGGATGTGGTTACCACCAAAATTTCTGACGACACCTTTATTGAAACGATGTTGTTTACCGATTTGTTGAAAACATCGAGCAGCCCCGATTTTGTGGGGCACCAAGGCGATATTTTTGTGGGAAGAGGCACCAATACGCTCTATGGGATGGATAGATCTATTACTATTAAACATACAGATGATGGGACTGCCGATGATGTTAAAATTAATAACGAATCTTTTAATACTGCCGATCCTAACTATGTCCTTGTTGCCACAAACGGTATGATGATGGGCGTGCAGTTCGGCACCCAATTCTATTTTACCACCTACAATTTGATAAATATTCAAATTCCTGCATGGAAGAAGATGAGAGATAATATGCTGGTGCTTCCTGCTGCGGACGGCACGCCGCGAATCTTCAACGAGAATACGCTAACAAGAACCGTTTATGCCTCTCAAATACGGGAAGGCTACCCCAACTTTGGTTGCTCTAACCCGGAACACCCTGATTACTCTCCAACCAATACGGAGCCCAGCTACATAATATATATGCCTGCGCTGAAAAGACAAGAGATGATTGCAGGAATGCAACCCGTTCAGGTAAACTCAGACGGCGAATGTACAAACTGTATGGAAAATATCTCTTTTACCGATTCTATTGTGTATTTCAATAACAATATTAAAATGTGGGAAAAGCATCTTGCCGACAACGAAAAACGCAAAGTAGATCATAAGAATGCCGGTTATGACGATAACATCAGTTTTGGCGGCGGTGTTACGCTTGAAAAAAGCGAAGACAAGGAAAGCAATACCGTAACTTTTGAATCTACCACCAAAGATGAATATATATATAAATATGAAGAAAGCGGTATTAAATATATGGGTATTGGTTATACAACTACCAAAGAGAGCGAGTGGACAATTATTACCACCACAACCGAAGAGGTTACCAATATTAATACTTCCAAAATAGGTTTTGTGCTTCAAGACAACGGGATGAACGACCAAATTTCGGTGGATTGGGGCTACGACACTATAAGTCCGGTTACCACCTATATGTTCTATACGCGCGGCGGGCAAACCTCCTGCCCTTACGAAGGCGAAGAACTTACGGAATACTATATGCCCGGCACCAGCATAGGCACCGGCACGATGCAAATTGAAATACCCAAAATAGACCTTAACTGCTCTCCCGGCGCTAACTGTTATCAACAGATTAATGTACCGGCACATCAACCGGCATATTTTTCGCTGAAACTTACGAACGAATCGGAAACGAACAATACCGGCTGGTTTGTGCTGAAAGTAGTGGAAAGCACCAACCCCCACGGCGCCATACTGAAAATTGACGGGCTTCCCATTGGAGACGGGCGCCACTTCAACGTGCCTTCCGGCGCCAACCAGGTGCTTCTCAAAACCCTTACGGTAGAACTGGGACTCCCGGACGTATTTGTGTATGAAAATATTCAACTCATTTTATCTTCTGTTTGCGAGCCGGCGTTGTCTGATACCGTTACAATAACTGTAGAATTTATACCTGCCTGCTCCGACATAGATTTTCAACTGCCTTATAATAATTGGGTAATGAATATTGCCTCTAACGATTCCATAGATGTAGAGTTGATAAATTTCAACCGCAATATTTCAAACTTTGAGCATGTAGCCTTACAGTATCGTCCCATTTCCGATCCGCTGTGGCGCACCGACAGGCTTTTCTTCTTTGATCCAACTATAATGGCAGATTACGATGCAGACCCTGAAACCAAGGAATTAATACTGCCGGCGGATAACAGTATTAAAACCCAGTGGGCAAAGGGGAATAGAACAGATGGTATTTACGAACTTCGGGCGCGCACTTTTTGCCATTATAATCCCAACCTTGAATATCTTACGCCGCCGGTAACAGGCATTATAGACACCCGCGCACCGCAAAGTATGGGCACTGCGCCAAGCAACGGCATTCTTTCTGCCGGTGATGAAATTTCTATCACTTTCAACGAAGATATTCAAACCGGTATGCTCACCGCTAACAACTTCTCTATCTCAGGAATTTTGAATAATCAGGAAATTACTGCGCCAACCTCAGGACTTAAGTTTAACGGCGGAACCAACCACGCGCAAACCGAAATGAAAATTTTTGCCAACGGTTCTTTTGCCATTGAAACGTGGTTTTCAAGAGCAGAAAATTCTGCCGGTGGTACGCTGTTTGCCTACGGCTCCGGAAATAACTACATTTCGCTGGCTATTAATGCTTCCCGACAAATTGTGATTAGCATCGGCAACGAGTCTTATACCAGTATCGGCGATTTGCCACAACAAACGATTACGATTCAAAATGATGATACGTGGAAATATATTTCGCTTACCTACAACAGAGATGAACAAAAGGTTTATGTTATTCTTCTTGATGGTGATGATGAAGTATCTGTATTTGAGGGCGGAAAGTTATTTAGTGCCATCCCTGAAACTTCCGGTACATTGATTGTGGGTAATAACGGAACAAAAAATAATGGTTTTGTGGGCAACATAGCCCGTGCGCATTTTTACAGCACCACGCATATTAATATAGGCGAAGTTACTGCCAACTTCCGTTTGGCAAAATCGGGCAGAGAGCCTTATCTTATCGGCTACTGGGAATGTGCCGAAGGAGAAGGCAATATTGCCGCAGATAAAGCGCGCAGCCGTCATCTTATTTTAACAGAAGCCGACTGGTTTCGCGATCCGCAAGGTTGTGCCATGCGTACAAGCGGCGCCGATTTCTTCACTATCCCAACCAACGCGTATGGGATGGCAAACTACGATAGCTTTACTATTGAATTTTGGTTTAGAAGCGAAACGTGGACTTGGGACTCGATAACTCCCACTACGCTATTCAGCGGAGAGAACGGCTATGTTCGGATGAATGCAAGTGGCGGTTTGGATTTATGCAAACACGATTCGGTTGTTCGTAATATCACCAACCTTAATCTTATGGATAACACCTACCACCACTTTGCTATGTCGGTGCGCAGAAGCGGTAATGTAAATTTCTATATTGACGGCGTAAGCGTAGCCTCGTTCACCGAACAGTTGCTCGGCGCTTTCAACAGTAGTAATCTGTATTTCGGCGCAAGATATTTTAGAGACGGATTTCTCCCTGTGCAATACGACTGCCATTTCAACGGTTATTTCGATGAAATTCGTGTTTGGAATACTTCGCTGACTCGCGATTTTATTAATTTTTACAACAAAACAAAACTGCGCGGAAACGAAGACGGTTTAGAGGCTTACTATCCGTTTGAAACGTGGGTAAGAATTGGAAACGGGCTTATTGAAGTAACCCGCTCTGCCGCAAACATTGTAGATATTGCGAATGACAATCCTACTATTTCATATGCGAAAAAACCGGGTGGAGATGTTCTTCAACCTTCAGATATCTCGTTAATAGGTTCGGGCTATCAGGTAAAAACAGAGCGTATGGTAGAGAATGTGCCATTCTATTATGTGGCTTCCAACAACAAGATAGTGTTTAATTTAGATCCCGATTATTACGCTCAGGTAGAAGGTGTGGTTTTAGATATTAGCGTTAAAAATATTTTAGACTTGCGCGGCAACAAATGCAAGGCAGAAAATTGGACTGCTTTTGTGCGCCGCAACCCGCTTCGCTGGGATGAAGACCCGATAATGATTGAGATGGCAGAAGGCGAAACACGCACTTTTACTGCCAGAATTTTAAATACGGGCGGCACACCGGTGAATTATGTAATTAACGAAATACCCGGCTGGCTAACGGTAACCGGAGGCTCCGGAACGTTGCAGCCTATGGCAAACCGCATACTCACCTTCACCATTAGCAACGGCTTAAATGTGGGCAACTACGAAGAAGCCATTGGCATTACCTCCGGCAACAACGTGATTGAATATTTACCGTTGCAAGTGAAAGTTACCCGCCAAAAACCCAACTGGCACGTGGATCCGAACGATTATTTCTATTCGATGAATATCATCGGACAATTGCAAATTGACGGATTTCCGCTGCAAGACGTTGAAGATTTGCTGGGCGCTTTTGTGGGCGAAAGATGCGTGGGATTAGCCTCTCCCCTGTATATAGAAGAAAATTATTGCGTTTTTGCTACTATTTTCGGCGACACTGATGATAATACTAATCATCCGGAAATCACCTTCAAATTGTGGCAGGCTTCCACCGGCGAAATATTTCCGGTGGTAAAAACCACAGTTCCGCCAAGCGTTACCCCAACCCCCATTACATTTACTGCTGATGCCATACTTGGCGCTTATATCACTCCTGTAATATTTAATGCTCTGTCTGATATGAGAGAGCAACACATTGAGTTGCATTCCGGCTGGAATATGATTTCTATTAATGTGATAACCAACGACGAGCCCTCTATTCTTGCCCAAATGCAAAACTCGCTTTTTGGTGTAGGTGAGATGATTAAAGCTCATAAAGGTCCTTTCAGTCAAACTTGTCCTGAGTGTCCTGGGTGGGATGGTAACCTTTCAAGTATTTCCGAAAAAGAGATGTATATGGTGAAGGTAAATGCCCATCATAATATGACTGTTTCCGGTTTAGCAGCGCCACTTTCCACTCAAATTCCAATAGAGTTGGGTTGGAACGGAATTGGGTATATCCCTTCTTTAACCATACCCTTAGAAGCGGCGTTGGGGCTTTCTTCGGACGCTTTGAACGGAGATGTGATAAAAGACCAAACCTCTTTTGCTACTTATATTGTATCCACAGGTGGTATCGGTTTTTGGGCAGGTTCTCTTACCCACATGAAAGCAGGTGCCGGATATATGTATCATTCAAAAGACGCAACCGTTGGCAAATATCTGCAATATCCCGAACATTACGTTTCCGGAAAAGGAGATGATGAACCTGAAGAAGACGACTTCGACTACAAATGGAGACCTAACCCCAACCTGTACGACGGCACAATGACGATGACCTCCATCGTGCTTGACGGCAAAACAGAACTGTGCAGCGAGTTAATAGAAATAGCTGCCTTCTGCGCCGACGAGTGTCGCGGCTCGGTATTGCTGAAATACGAACCGGCAACGGATAAATATATGGGCTATTTGATGATTTACGGAGTTAGCAATGACGCAATATATTTGAGAGTGTATGACCATGCTGCGCAAAGAGAGTACGTGCCCACCAACGAGCCGCTACTGTTTGCCAACAACGCCATCATCGGCAACCCGCTCACGCCCTATCCTGTTCTTTTACCCACCGGAATAACCGGCGTGAACGATGTTGACGTACAAAGCGTAACCATACACCCCAACCCTGTTCGCGATGCGTTGTACATCAACCACCCGTGGAGCAGCATCAGCCATTTGGAAGTAACCGACCTGCTTGGACGCATCCTCATCAGCAAACAAGAGTTCAGCGCCTCTTCCCTCAACGTTTCCGAACTTTCCTCAGGCATCTACATGCTGAGAGTGTTCAGCAACGGCGAGGTGGTGAATTTGAAGTTTGTGAAAGAATAGTTATTAGAGTTTAGAGATTAGAGTTTAGAGTTTAGAGATTAGTTAATAGTTAATAGTTATTAAGATGTTTGTAGAGACGCATTGCAATGCGTCTCTACCGTCCGAACAAGAATAATTCGTGTAATTCGTGTAATTCGTGGCAAAAAAAGAGAAGATTAAAACAATATTTTAGGAATTTGAAAAATGGAAAATTTATTACCAACAATTAAAAAAACAAATGTTATGAAAGCAATATTTCAAACATCAGCAATAAAACTGCGCCAAAGTGTGCCCTCTGCGTTTAAAAAAGGCGGTTTATTATTATTACTCATCTTTTTCCTGAATATTGGAGTTTTCGGGCAGTTTGTGCCCGTTACCGGCATTACAGATTTGCCCACCACGGCAATAGTGGGCGTGCCGCTAACATTAAACGCTACGGTACTGCCGCCCAATGCTACGAACCAGGAGATAACTTGGGGTATTCGCGATGATTGGGGTACCGGAGCAGAAATTATTGATGGTAATATTTTCATAGCAACAAATCCGTCAGCACCCGGATATCCTGCTTTGCTTACTGCCACCATTATTAACGGATTGGCGTCGGGCGTTGATTACAACTATCCGGGTTATATTGAAATAGCCGTAATTGAAAACCCATCTATCCCCGTTACCAACATTACCGGTGTACCCAAAGTTACGTTAGCGCCTGCAGCACTTCAATTAACCGGAAATGTAGTCCCGTCTAATGCTACCAACCAAGATATTGTATGGAGTGTAAGCCCATTCGATTCAGGTGAAACAGCACCTCAAGTCAAACATGCCGGAGGCTCTGAATATTGGTTTTATACATCCAATTCGGGTGTTGCCATCGTACGCGCTACCATTACCGATGGCATAGCGCCGGGTACCGATTACGTACAGGATTTTACTATTTATATAAATGATGGTTTTGTGGCTGTTGAAGATATTATAGATTTGCCCACAACGGCAATAGTGAACGTACCGCTTGAATTAACCGGTACGGTTGTGCCGCCCAATGCTACCAACCAAACGATAGAGTGGTTTATGAAAAATCCGGGTACTACCGGTGCAGAAATTGATGGTAATATTTTTACTGCCACAATGCCCGGAACAGCGATAGTAGTGCTTGAAATTGAAAATGGATATACTCCAACTGTACCATTTGGGTTTGGCTTTGAAATAACCGTAATTGAAAGTTCCTCTTTTGTCCCCGTTACCAACATTACCGGCGTACCCGAAACAGTTCTGGTAGAAGATGTTATTTTGTATTTGACCGGCGCATCAGTGGAACCCTACAATGCCACCAACCAAAGCATAGTGTGGAACATAGACGATGCAGGCACCACAAATGCAGTGATAGACCCATCACAAGAGTTTATTAAATACTATGAGGCAGGTACAATAATCCTTTCCGCCACCATTGCCAATGGGTTGGCAATAGGAACACCTTACACACAAATATTTAATATTATCGTACATCCGTTTGCCGGAGCAGGCACAAGCGGAAACCCTTACAAGATTAATACAGTGGAAGACCTTGCACACTTAGCTTCTTTAGTGAATGCAGGCAACACTACCTACAACGCCGCCCATTATTTACTAATGAACAACCTCAACCTCAACGTTGCCCCCTACAACACCGGAGCAGGATGGACACCGATTGGAAATAGTTGGAGTAATGCTTTCAAAGGTACATTTGACGGTAATAATAAAGTAATCTCCAATTTGTATATTAATAACACCCTTAATGGTGTAGGTTTGTTTGGTATTGTTTCCTCTGACGGTACAATAGAGCAATTGGGTATTGAAAATGTGAATGTAAAAGCAAATAGCGCTGTTGGCGGAGTAGTAGGGACTCATGGTGGTGATTTAATATCAAACTGCTATGTTACCGGCACTGTAAGTGGAAATTATACAGTTGGTGGCGTTGCAGGAAGTCTTGCCTATGACGGTAGCGTATCAAATTGTTATTCCACATGCAATATCAACGGAATAGATAATGTTGGCGGTATCGCAGGAAACTTTGGAGAGAATTGCAGCCTGTCAAATTGCTATACAACAGGCAACGTGAGCGGAGCTAATTATGTTGGCGGCATCGCAGGAACTGTTCAAGAGTCCGGCAGCCTGTCAAATTGTTATGCAACAGGCGAAGTGAGCGGAACAACCGAAGTTGGCGGCATCGTAGGTCGTGCTATGGATTCCGGCAGTGTGTCAAATTGTGCCGCACTTAACAAAAGCGTAAAAGCAACAGGTACATACGTGGGGCGTGTGGGAGGATTTGATGATGGGCAGAACTATACCAACAACATCGCATTCGATGGTATATTGAACTTGGCGGGCAATACCAATTGGGGCGCCACCGGCTTAACCACCATAAACGGCGAAGATATTTCCATCTTAAACATTCATACCAGCGGTACACTTGGCGGGCGTTTTGTTTCGCCTCCGTGGACAACGGCAAACGGCTATCTGCCGGGCTTGTTCGGCAACACGGTAGCAATGCCGGAGCACTTACAGCTTCTATTTGTTCCCGTTACCAACATAACCGGCGTGCCCGAATTTATATCTTTGGATGCAGGTATATTCTATTTCTCTTCCGCAGTGGTAGAACCCAACAATGCCACCAACCAAAGCATAGTGTGGAACATAGACGATGCGGGCAAAACAGGTGCAGAAATAGACCCATCACAAGAGTTTCTTAAATTCTATTATACAGGTACAATAATCCTTTCCGCCACCATTGAAAATGGTTTGGCGCCCGGAACACCTTACACAAAAATATTTACTATTTATGTAAATGATGATTTTGTGCCCGTTACCAACATTACCGGCATCCCCGAATCTATACCTTTGAATGTTGGTGTATTTTCTTTCTCTTCCGCAGTGGTAGAACCCAACAATGCCACCAACCAAAGCATAGTGTGGAACATAGACGATGCGGGCACTACCGGTGCAGAAATAGACCCATCACAAGAGTTTTTTAAATTCTATGAGGCAGGTACAATAATCCTTTCCGCCACCATTGAAAATGGGTTGGCGTTAGGCACACCTTACACACAAGACTTTAATATTACGATATCCTATTTTGAAGGAGCAGGCACAAGCAGCAACCCATTCCAAATTGCTACGGTAGCCCACCTTGCCACATTAGCTACTTTGGTGAACGCAGGCAATACTACCTACAACGCCGCCCATTATTTACTAATGAACAACCTCAACCTCAACGTTGCCCCCTACAACACCGGAGCAGGATGGACACCGATTGGAAATAGTTGGAGTAATGCTTTCAAAGGTACA
>Ga0082212_10006726_pt1 | contig 15368 bp, 13 predicted proteins | sample TergutNt197P3_FD_71548 | JGI IMG/M metagenome (GOLD analysis project Ga0082212, IMG submission 71548) | Neocapritermes taracua P3 segment gut microbial communities from Petit-Saut dam, French Guiana - Nt197 P3 | ecosystem: Host-associated > Arthropoda: Insects > Digestive system > Gut ...
TCATGGAGCGGCATGTGCGCTGATGTTGCCGATCACGTTGCGAACGAACATGGAAGTGTGTGCAGATCGCTACGCAAAACTGGCTCGTCTGTTATTTGGTTTTGACTCGACGGTTTCCGAAGAGTCCGCTGCCGAGCGGTTGATTGACCGGATCGAGCAATTGTGCCGGGAGTTTGGTTTGCCGCAGCGTCTTTCTGATTGCGACGTGAAGTCGGAACAGATACCGGCGATTGCCTACGATTCCAGAGGCAACAGTATGTTGGGCAATCCGAAGGAATTGAGCGAATCGGAACTCGAAAAAATCCTGCACACGATTTATTGAGACGCACCTTGCAAATTGCCGTCGGGAATGTAAAATACCACTTATGCGAAGTGTGCTTATTGTCTTGGTCGGTTCCGTTTTATTTCTGTCGGGTTGTGCAGACCGTCCCGAACTATCGCCGAGTGCTTATGGTACTATTCTGGAGGCACTTCCCTTTCTCCCGGAAACCGAAGAACCGTTCATCTTTCCCGTGGAAGGAGAAAACCACTTGAACTGCGATTTCAGTGATGATCCCGATTTGATGTAAGGGGTTGCGTTCAAAATGTTGTGGACGTTTGTCTGCTGTTCCCGATTACTTCTTCCGAATATCGTACATTGTATTGCCGATGCGTTTGACGGCTTCAATCGTTTCCGGGTACGGCGTGTCGCATACATCCACCAGACCTATTTGGTAGTTCTCTCCATCGCCGCCACGACCTGTCGTCGCCTGGTCACCATACGTAAACCAATGCGTGCCGACAATGTTCGGATGCTCCAAACCGGAACGCACGTACTTTTCATAAGCCGCCGCCCGATCCTGCTGACTCGCTGTCGGACCTAAACCGGTGTGCAACATTCCTCGGTCAAGTGCTCCAAAATGGAACTCGCCGATGATGACTCCCTTGTCCACACCTTCCGGTAATTTGAAATCGTTGAAATCATACTTGTACACGTTGAAACTGATCACTTCGCAGTATTTATCCGCCGCTCGCACCGCCGCATCATTGACCCAGGCGAATCTGGGACCGAAGTAAAGTTTGTTCGGAGCCACTTTTTTCAATTCATCGTGGATTACCTTGAAATACTCTTCGGCAATCAGCGAATACCCGGCTTGCAAGTCGGCTTTCACCGTTTCGTTCCTTGCATCAGGAGCATTGGTTGAGTTCTGCAAGGCGTTCCAATCGGCATGCGATGTTTTCCAAGCGGTATTAAACTTTTCGATGGTCTCGTATTTCTTTCGCAACATATCGACTACGGCAGTTTTTGCCGGTTGCGTTGCCGGAGAAACCAACGCGGCGGCGGAGAGCGATGTATCGTTGCCCCAGCCGAGTTCATTGTCCACGAAGAATCCGATGCACCACGGATCGTTGGCGGTCTCCCGCTGCCGGTTCATCGTTGCGGCAAAACTCCTGCGAAATTCAGGATGGAAAGGGTCTTTGAACTGTCCCCAATATCCCGTACTGCCGGCGATGGCGGGACCGGAAGTTCCCAGCGTTGCCGTGTAGGGCGTTTTGCCGAGTCGGTACACTGCCGAGTCCGACCAATTCGCAATGGTGTTCATTCCCCAAGCGTGAATTCGCCGATGTGCCATCTCGGCGTAGAGCCGCCGCCAGTCGTCGCCGTATTTCAAAATCAAATTCGAGGCGGTGAAATTGTACGAATTGTACGGCGTTTTGCCGACGTAAAAACCGTGTACTGCCCAGCCGCCCTGGCTTTTGCAGGAGTCGAAGAGTAACTCCGCAAAGAGATGTTCCCGATGACTCGTCGGCGTGTCGGCATTCGATGACCGAACGCAATCGACTCCGTGCGACCAGAATAAACACCCTTCGGGATCGACCAACCACCACGTTCCGTTGCGTTTGACGGCGTAAAAATGTCCGGTAGCATCGAGTTTCGGTCCCTTCGTCCAGCCGCCGTATTGATTTCGGTCAGGCAACCGAGGCGCAGCGGCGAGTGCTTTTTCTTCTGCCTCGCGGTTCTTTTTCAAGTCGGCATCGGATTTAATTTTGCCCAACCAATCAGCGTGAATGTACTGTCCGTAGCGGTCGATCATCGGAAAGAACTTTTCCGGCGGCAATTCCAGAGCAGCGTTGAGCGAAGCGATCTTCGTTGTCGATGTTGACGGTGCCGTGTAGATGCGTTTGATGGCGACGCTATATTCTTCGGTCGGTCTGCCGTAGAAGAGCCAAACGGCGACGAGGTTGTTCGGGTCGAAGAGTTCGGTGCCGACTTTTCCGTTGGTGTCGCCGCGAGCACCGCCGGGATAACCGCGCATTCCGAACAGTTTTTCTTGCAGTTGTGCCGGTAATCCACGCGGCGTGGTGATTTCCCAACGTTTCGTTTCGCCGACTGCCAATTCGGTGGATGTCGTGAATGTTCGTTTGCCCGTATCGGGATTGGCATCAGGAGAATCGAACCGGCAAGAAATCTTTGCGGTGTTCTTCCCTCGGTTTTCGAGTTCCAAGACGATCATTTCGTCTGGACGGATCGACCATTTTCCTTTGAGTGTGATGCCGGGCCAATCGGTCTTCTCTTTGTTGGTCATGATAAACCAGCCGTCTTTCGTTTCGGTGGCGATTCGATTGACGGTAACTTGTGTACCGGGTGTTTCCGGTTTGGAGGCATCGAAAAGAACGGTTTCGCTATGCACCCAGGAGGTCATGGCAAACACGAACGAGAGAAAAACGACGAGGCGGAACGCTGATTTCATTGGAACGCAGAGGGGTTGGAGATTACGGTTCCCATTATAGCGGACAAAAATAGTGTCCGCAATCGTAAAGTGGCGTTACCATAGTCCGACAGCGCAATTGCCCCGCAGGGGCAATTGCGCTGTCGGAGTAGGGTGCGTAAATATTTGGTTGCAGGTTTGTGCGAGGCGAATCGGACCGCACCCGATAAGGATGAAGATTTTTCAAACCGCATATCTCTCCCAAACCTGCAAACGGACTCAATCATCCAACAATGGCATCGGAAAAACAGGATTCAGAACGTGTTCGCGTTTCATCAATGCCACCAGTTCCTTGACCTTTTCGGGATACCGGACAGCAAGATTCGTCGCTTCGGATGGATCATCCTTCAAATTGTAAAGTTCGACCGGAACATCATCGAGTGATTTCTTCGCCTGTTTTGCCGGTCCCAAACCGACACGTACCGCCTTCCAATCGCCAACCATAATCGTTTGCTGCCCACCATAACCGGGAGATTCCCGATAGAGCCACGTTCGAACCGGTCGGTCGCTCTTTTCACCGAACAGCGTCGGAACAAGACTGATGCCATCGCACGGATGCTGATTTTGCGGAGCGACACCGGCAAGTTCGAGGAACGTCGGAAACCAATCCTCAAATCCTGAAAGTTGGTCGGTCATCGTTCCCGGTCGGATCTTTCCCGGAAACGTTACGACACAAGGAGCACGAATTCCCCCTTCGTACATGTTCCCCTTGTAACTGCGGAAGACATCATTCGACTTGAAGAAATCGGTGTCCGCTCCGCCGATGTCAAACGTTGCCCCATTGTCGCTCGTGAAAATGATCAACGTGTTGTCGTACACTCCTTTCTCTTTGAGCAGTTTCACGAGTCTGCCGATTTCACGATCCATTCGTGTAACCATAGCGGCATAAGCGGCGCGCGGTGCGAATTGCGGGGCATAACTCTTGTTGGCAATATACGGGGGATCATCCCAAAGTCCGACATATTCTTTCAACGAATCATCAGGAACTTGGAGCGCAATGTGCGGAACCGTCGTGGGCCAATAGAGAAAAAATGGCTTGTCGGCATTCTTTTCCACGAAGCGCATCACCTCATCGGCGATCAGGTCGGGACTGTAATTTTGTCCTTTGAATTTTTCGTAAGATTTCGGATCGTTCGGGTCGGCACCTTCGTCTAATTTGGCATGACCGGGAATCGGATTTTCGTTGACGACCACTTGCCGATCATCGTCCCAGAGAAACTTTGGATAGTAAGTGTGCGCTGCCCGCTGGCAGTTGTATCCGTAGAAACGGTCGAACCCGACTTTCAGCGGCGCACTGTGTGAATCGGGAGCACCGAGTCCCCATTTGCCGAAGATACCGGAAACGTAACCTTGTTTTTTCAGTTCGCCGACCAGCGTAACGGTTCCTTCGGGCATCGGCTTCTGTCCTTCCGGTTGAACTTCCGAGTTGTTCCGCACGACGCAATGACCGGGGTGCATACCGGTCATAAAAACAGCCCGAGACGGAGCGCAAACGTTATTGCCTGCATAATGCCGGGTGAATCGGATTCCCTCTTTTGCCAAGGCATCGATGGACGGCGTTTTGATTTTCTGCTGTCCATAACACCCGAGGTCGCCGTAGCCGAGGTCATCAGCCAGAATGAACACGATGTTCGGTTTAGCGGCATACAATTCCTCGGAAAGAGCAACGGTGGCGGCAAGAATCAGGACGCACAAAAACGTAAAGCGAGTCATGAGAGCAATGCGGTGAAAAAAGGGTTACCCGCCATTCTATCGGATTGTGTTGGCGTTTTCAATGGTTGTGCGTTCTCCGACGTTCACCGTAGGAAGCCAGAGCCGATTCCGGGAAGTCATCAAGATTGAACGTAACGATCAACGACGCTTTTGCATGAATCGCCGCTACCAAGACGTGCCGGTCGTTTGGATCGGGCAACAGTAACGTTGGAGTGATTGTTTCGTATCCGGTAATAAGGCTACGAGGAAACTTTGCATCCATTTCTCGTCGGGTTCGTTCCAAACGTTTTCGTTGCAAATCAGGACGTTTTTTGAGCAGACTCCGCATCCACTCCATATGGATTTTTTCCGACCAAAGTGGGCGAACCAGTTTGGCATATCCGAGCCGCAAAAGAAAATCCCGAAGCGGAGCGGAATAGAGAACACAGGCATCGAAAACCGCCGCTTCAATCATCATACTTTAATCTCCGTAGAACCCCATTTCTTGAGAATCTTGAACAATGGTGTCCAGTGCGGTGCGGACTCGTTCGCGCTCCTGTTCAAAGAGAAGGAGACTGTCGTACAAAACCATTCGTTCGTTACTGACCAATCGGGACTCGATCTCTCCGGCATCCAGCAAGTCGTTCAGATGCCGCTCCGACATACGAAGAAATGTTCTCGCTTGGGTAACGGTCAATTCTTGCCGATGGGGAATGGTTGTGATTGTATCAACCATCAACGGACTTGTTATAACTTCGGCAACAGACATCGTTCCATTCTGTGTAGTACAGAGATAAACACCACCCTTCGCATGACCATTATAAATCTTTGGTGTATCAATGGCAAGTGTACAGCATTCCGTTGACTTTTTCCAAATTTTTCGGAATAATTCTCTCCGGCAGGCGTTCTCTTTACAGGAGGCAACGATGGCGAAGCAGTCGTATCTCACGCCGGAGGAACTCGTCGGAATCGTTGACCAACGGTATTCGGCACTGGTTCTTTACGCCCGGTGTTGGAATCCGACCGCCGCCGAAGACCTCGTGCAAGATGCCTTCCTGAAATTGGTCGAGCAACCGAAGCGACCGGAAAACCCGAAGGCGTGGCTCTGCAAGACGATTCGCAACGCCGCCGTCAGTCGGCATCGGCAAGCGGAGCGTCGGCAGAAACACGAGACCGAAGCCGCCCGACAGAAGCCCGATTGGTTCGTGCCCAGCGATTCGCTCTTGGCAAAGGAAGCCGCCGAGAAACTTGCCGAGTTGCCGAATGACCTTCGGGAGATCGTCGTGTTGCGGATTTGGAATTTGCTATCGTTCGACGAAATTGCCGAACTGATCGGAATGCCGAAGACGAACGTGTTTCGGAAGTATTCCGAAGCGTTGCAGGAATTGAGGAGGATGTTGACGTGAATTTGAAAAGGTAGGCAACTGACCTCCGGGCAGTTGCGTCGGCAACGCCGACTGGACGACCGAATACGTGTCCAACTGTTGGTCGGCTATCGCCGACATTGCCGCCCGGAGGTCGGCAACTACCAAAACCAGCCGTACAAAAAAACAACAATGCAAACCCAACAATACCCAACATTGGAACTGCCGCCGGAACTATCGGCACTGGAAGCGTCGCTCGGCTCCCTGGAACCGCTCACGCTGCCCGGCAGTGCGGAAGCCGTGAAGTCGAACGCCCTGTTGCGGCTGTTCGAGAACACTCCGCCGCTCACCGGCGAAAAACTGATTGAAACGATTGTCAAAACCGGCGATCAGGAGATCACGCTCTCGCTCCGGGAATACGTCAAGTCGGCACGGCTCATTGCCGGTCTGTACGGTTCGGCAATCGGCGTGCTCGTCGGTCTGCTGCTCGGCATCGGATTGATGTTGTTGGTCGTCAAACCGGCGGTGCGGGAGATTCATCACGTTCCCGTACCGTATTTGGTGGGCGATGTGATGAAAGAACGATGAACGACGGCAAAAAATGCCGCCAAGGGCGGCGCACAAACCATAGGAATAGTCCGCGAATAAAAGTAGCAAATGTGAGTTGTCATTTCGACCGCAACGAAGTGAAGGGAGAAATCTCACCCTCACGAAAGAGCAGGAAATTGAAACTCCACCGGATCGGTGAGATTTCTCCCGTTGGTCGAAATGACGGAATTATTTACCTTGTGTGCCACCGTTGGTGGCGAAATGTTTCGCCAACACAAACCCCTTTACCCCCAAAACCGCCATGTCCCAGCCAGCCCAAGAAGTCCTCGAATCTGCCGTGAAGAATCAACCCAAAAAACGTGGTTGCCGACGCGGATGCCTCATCACCGTCTTCGTTCTTGCCGTGCCGCTCGCATGGTTTAACATTCCTGCAAAATTGCGAGTCTCCAAAGAAACGACCTATTTTACCGAACCGCGTACCGCCAATGGTCAAATCGATTACTTCAAGGCACTTGAACAGCGAACCTATCCGCCGGAAATGAAAACCGATAACAACGGATACCGTATTTTCGTTCGTCAATTCGGTGATCTCTGGGAAGGGAGTTCATCCAACGACACAAGAAGTCCCGAAGATCGGGAGTTTTATCGACTCCAAAAATACGAAAAACTCGGTCTCGATCCGAACATCCCGCCGACATTGACGCTTCCCAGTGCGCCCTACAAAGTCTATGATGATTTCCATGCCAACAATGAAAGCCGGGAGCGCAACGAAGTGGAGCGACCGGATGGAGACGCTATTGATCCGGTCACTCCGCTCCGCTCCGTTCCCGGCTTCCATGACACCGCTATCGGAAAATCTTGTCCCTGGACGCTCGAACAGTATCCGATGTTTGCCGATTGGGTGAATCAAATCGATGAACCGCTCGATGCCATTGCCGAAGCCGTCCGCAAGCCGGTCTTCTTTTTTCCAATGCTACACAGTCCAGAGTCCGCTCAATCGGGACAGCCGATGAACCTGATCGAAATCCGTTTGCCGGATGTTATGTTGGCACGAGATATTGCCCGGAACTTTCAGGCAAGAGCAACGTACCGAATCGGTCAAGGCAACATCGATGGTGCCATCGAAGACAAACTCACGCTTTATCGACTTGGGCGGCTGATGCCCCAAAAAAGTTGTCTGGTACAATACCTTGTCGGTCTTGCGATTGAAGGGATGGCAACGGCAATTCCGGTCGATGCGAATCCCGAACATCCGCTTACAGCACAGCAAATACGGCGTATTCTCGATGGTCTCGATGCGTTGCCGCCACGACCGCCATTTAAGGACGCATACGAATGGGAGCGGTGCATGACATTGAGTTGCCTGCAAGCACTCAGCCATAACCGCGCTTCACTTGCATATTATTCCAACCTCGACTCGAACGTGAATCCTCCCAAGTTCGATTGGTCCAATATCTTTGCCCATTCAAGTAATTTGAATGCCGCTTATCGCCGGATTAACGAGAGTTATGACGCAATGTCAGCATTGCCGTCAGACGAGTTTGTATCGATGATAAAAACGGTTGAACGACGGATACACTCGTGGGAAACGATCCCGAAGTTGTTGACTACCAATGGTCGGGGAGAGATCGTCGGTAACGTGTTCGTTGCTCTTTTTACACCGGCAACGATGGCATTTGAGGAGGCGACACATCGTTCGCAATGTACCGAAAACATGAAACGGCTGACGCTCGCTCTGCTTCTGTACGAAAAGGAACATGGTTCGTTGCCGGACGGCGATTGGCGAGCGGCACTCATGGAAGCCGGTGTACCGGCTCAATGGTTTCGCTGTCCGTCTTGTCATGGATTAGCGGAAAACGAAACGGTGTATGTTATGATCGGCAATGTGCCGAATGCGGTGTCGTCGCCGAACCAAATTTTGCTTGCGGAAGTATTGCAACCGCAGAAACTTGGCGAAGGGGACGGTCGCATTCCCATTGAAAAGGCGACGTTTTGGCAACGAGGTATCGCAAGACCACTCGAACTGCGACCGAAAGATTTCGATGGTTTCGGCAGTGCTCATCCGGGCTGTACGAACCTGAGTTTTCGTAGCGGAGCGGTGCGGGCAGTAACCGACATTATTGATTCCGACGTGTTGCAGAAACTGCTCGACGGTTCGGCAACGGAATTGCCGTGAGGAAATGTTAGGCAACCGGCACCGGGATTGTTTCGAGAATCCGCTCGATAATGGACTCTTCCATTCGCCGCTGATTGTTGTGCAAAATTGACTTCGGAACAATACGATGCGCCAGTACCGGTACAGCAAGCGTTTTCACGTCATCAGGCACCGCAAACGCACGTCCTTCCAACAATGCTTGCGATTGTGCCGCCCGACTCAATGCAATCGCTCCCCGCGTGCTGACACCGACCAGCAGGTCTTCGTGCTTTCGAGTGGCATCGACAATGTCGAGAATGTATTGATTGATCGAATCATCCATACGAATTGTCGAAACCGCCTTTTGGATTTCGAGAATCTGTTCGGTGCTCAAAACGGGTTGCAGCGCATCAATCGGTCGAGATGTTTGGTGCGTTTTCAAAATATGAATTTCACTATTTCGGTCAGGATAACCGACCGCCACTCGAAGCAAAAAGCGGTCAAGTTCACTTTCCGGCAGCGGGTATGTACCCTCGAACTCCATTGGGTTTTCCGTAGCGATCACCATGAAAGGACTTGGGAGCGGGTGGGTCGTGCCGTCCACCGAAACTTGCCGCTCGTTCATTGCTTCCAACATGGCACTTTGCGTTCGGGGAGTGGTGCGGTTGATTTCGTCTGCCAAAACGATATTGGCAAAAATGGCACCGCGAACGAAGTGAAACGTTCGGGAACCGGTGTCATAGACACTGCTCCCGGTAATGTCGGCGGGGAGCAAGTCGGGCGTAAATTGGATTCGGCGAAAGTCTCCGGCAATACTTTTTGCAATGGCTTGAGCGATCAGCGTTTTTCCCACTCCCGGTACGTCTTCGAGCAAGACATGCTCCGCCGCAAACAATGCCACCAAACAGCGGCGGATGAGCGATTTTTTCCCAAAGACAGCCAGCCCTATGCTCTGCTCTAATTTGTTAATGAGTTCGGTATATGCCATTATGATTCTTTAGTTTCTGCTGTTTTTACGGACAATTCGAGTTTTCAAATGAAATCGCATCGTTATCATGATTGTTAACACAACTCAACAATGGATGACGACGATGTGCAAAACAGCCGAAACCATTTTTTCGATTTTCTGGCAACTCGAAGACGAACACCTGCCCAAAATTGTAACCGAATATCACGAGCACTACAAGAAGATCGACCAAGGCAATCTCTATTCCTTTCCGCAGGAGTCCGGTTTTCATACTCCTTAACGCGAATAGATGAACATTCTTTGTTCTTCCAGCACTGCGGAAAATGCCATTCCATACCGTAAAAGAGACATGCATTGAAATAGAAACACACTACTTTCTGTTTTTGACATTTTTGTTGAAAAAATCGGAGATTTTCTTCAACAATTCCGGTGTTGCAAACGCTCCAGGATCATGTCCGACACCTTCCACGATAACCATTTCAGCATCAACTCCCACTTTTTTCAACGCATCATAAAATCGCCTGCTTTGATCGACAGGAACTAACTTGTCATTAGTGCCGTGCAAAATCAAAAATGGCGGATTCTCTTTGGCAACGTGAGTCAGCGGAGTAGCGGCAGCGGCAAGTTCCTGTTTTTCGGCAACAGACCCTCCTAACAATTTTGCAATGGGATGATGCGTATTGGTTTTCATGTCCGGTGTCTCAAAAAATGTCTCGAAATCCGTTGGTCCAAAAATATCACAAACGGCTTGCACCGCAGACGATTGGTCAAGGTTTTCACCGACATCAAAATCTTTTTTGTGATTCGTCGTTCCGAGCAACGCTGCAAGATGTCCACCCGCTGAGGCTCCCCAAACGCCTATTCGGTCAGGGTCAAGATGATACTGTTTTGCATTGGCTCGAAGCCAACGAATAACCGCTTTACAATCTTCAATTTGAGCGGGAAATACGGCGTGCTGAGAAAGCCGATAATTGATACTGACACAAGCGTAACCTTGATTGAGGAACAATTGCACCGGCACCCCTTGTTTGTTGCCATTTTGCCAACCGCCGCCATGAATCCAAACAATCACGGGTACTTTTTCCATCGCTTGATAATTGTTCGGCAAATAAATATCAAGTTGCTGTCGCTCATTCCCGCCGGTTACATAAGGGATGTCAGTAAACGTCGGCTTTTGTGCGGTAGTGTAAATGGTCGTAACAAATACGATAAAACAAATAAACAGTGCTGTCCCTAAACGTTTCATAATCATTCGTCTCTTGTGAAAACAGGGGTTAGTGTGGAGCGTTTTTGTCCTCTGCAACAAATTCGTCTTCCGGGTCAAATTTTGGTATGACAACGATGAAAACTTTTGCTTTGCCGTCGAGATAGTGGACAGTTCCGGGCGGGATATAAATTGCCATTTCTTCGCGGAGTTCGATGCGGTCGCCGTCCAAAACCATAACGGCTCCTGGTTCGCAAGAGACAATGTAATAGACCTCGGTCAACTTTTTATGATAATGCGGTTTTGCCGCCCGGTCGATGTCCGTTCGATGGATCGTTCCCGGAAAGTCCGCAACATCGTAAAGTCCTCGCCGTGCAATCCCGCAAGGACAAGGAACCCCTTCGACTTTCGTGTAATCGATAATTTTGTATTTCATTTTTATACGCAGATTTCGTTATTCGGCTTTTTTGCCTTCGTTTAGCAACAACCATGTGCCGGTTTTTCCTGCCGTGATAATGTCTTTCCAGCCGTTGCCGTTGATGTCCACTACGCGGAAAAGGAGTCCCACTCCGACATTTTCACCGGGACCGGCAATCGTATAACGGTCAAATTTTTTCGCCTGCGCATTCCACTTATAATAATAGAGCACCGCCGGGTCGCTGTCTCCCTTATCCCGACCGGAATGTGAACGCCAACGCTTGCCGACGATCAATTCCTTTTTTCCACAGTTGTCGATGTCTTCAAACAACATGACGTGTGCGCCTTGCCACTCGTCGTCAATTTTGAATTCCTGCCATTGCGTTGTGCCGTCGGCACTCGGCGGCAACTGCTTTCGCCAGAAGATGCCATAGTCGTGGGCAAGTCCGTAGGCAATATCTGTCCGCCCATCACCATCCAGGTCAGCCAAGACAAACGGTACACTCGGATGGGGCAATGCCGTTTCGGGATGAAACCTCCACGGTGCGGCAAACGGGTCGCCTGCCGGACGTTCGTACCAACCGATTTCCGTTGCAATATCTTCACGTCCGTTGCCGTTGATGTCGCCGAATGCCAAGCCGTGTCCGCCCCCTTCTCGTCCAAGGATGATTTCCTTGCCGAATGGTTTGCCCTGCTCGTCCTTGAGAAGTTTCCATATTCGGAGCGGGTCGGTTTTCACCCAACTGGATACGAGGATTTCCGGGATGCCGTCGCCATCCAAATCGCGCAACATATACAGTTCGTTGGTTCCGTTGCTTTCAAACAGTGGGAACTGTTCCCATTGCAGACCGAGCGACAGGGCTTCGCCGCCCGGATTTTTATGCCAAAAAACTTCGGGATTCCTCGCAGAACCGACAATCACGTCCAACAATCCGTCGCCATCAACGTCGAACAGATGTTCACTATTGTTGTGCACAAATCCGCCGTCGCGCGATTCCAAGTTCCGCACATGACGTGGAACAAAATCGGGACCGGCGTACCAATGCCGTCCTGCGATAATGTCCAAATGCCCGTCGTTGTTGATGTCACCAACGTCGCAACCTTCGTTGGGATCGACGCAGAGCAATTTTTTCTTGAAAGTAACTCCCCCCGTCGACTGTGCAAGACAGAGCAACGGAAAAAGAAACGAAAGCAGACACAGACAGGAAAATGGGATGATTCGGGACATGTTCGGAAATAAAAAAGGGGGTGATGGGTATGAACTATCAAACTTCTTCGGGGACTTCAAACGGCTTTCGGTATTCCCGCTTGTAAAGTTTTTGTGCTTCGGGATTGTCTCGGATCGTTCCATCCTGCCGATTGATGTACAACTTTTGTCCACCCAATCGATAAGAAATCGTCGAATAATGACCCAAAAGCGTACTGCGATGACCGGATTCAATGTCCGCATTCGGTAGTTCACGGCTCCGAATACAATTGATAAAATTGTCAATATGATCCGCGTCGGGATAACGACCGTACATTGAATCCTTGATGACCGGTTCCCGGTTTTTAGTGCGCACATAAACGACCCAACCGCCTCCGTGCCGTCCGAGCATCATCATGGCTTCGGAACCGTAGATTTCGACGCGCGTTGTACATTGCGGCCAGTAGGGGAATATATCACCTTCACGGGCTTCCGGGTCGATTTTCAGCATGTACGGCGTGTAGAGCGTGTGTTCAAACGTCATCATCAGGTTGTCGTATTCCAGCGTCGTAATCAACGTGTCAGGCGTTTGAGCATCCCCTTCCGTGTTGAAGCGTCCGCCGTTACTGAAAACCGTCTTGGGTAAATCAAGACCGAGTACCCAACGTGCCATGTCGATTTGGTGAATGCCGTCGGAAATCATATCGCCGGAGCAAAAATCCCAAGTGTGGATACGGCAGTCAGCAGTCAGATACGACGGCGAAAAGGGACGCATCGAAACCGGTCCAAGCCAAAGGTCCCAGTTAACGCCGGCAGGAACATCGGCGGGCGGTGCCATCGTGAAATTTTTACCCTCCTGCTTCATGCCGAAAACACGGCAAAGATGTATTTTGCCAAGTTTTCCGTCGGCGATGTATTGTTTTGCGGCTTTGGCATATTCGGCACTGCGTGTTTGCGTGCCGTGTTGGACGATTCGTTTGTATTTTCGAGCGGCATCGACCATTTTTTGCCCTTCCCAAGCGGAATGTGAGGCGGGTTTTTCCGAGAGCACATCCTTACCGGCTTGGCAAGCCCAGATGGTACTGAGCGCATGCCAGTGGTCTGGGGTGGCATTGATGATGGTATCGACCTTAGGATCATCCAAGACGACTCGCAAGTCGTCCACGATTTTTGGCTCCTGATCCGTGATCATTTTGGCAGCCTGTTCCGTTCTGGATTTTTGCGGGTCGCAAATATAGAGGAAATTGACATCTTTTTCGGGTCGGTCTCGAAACCAGCCGATTAAGGAGCGTCCACGTCCGCCCGTGCCGATAACACCGACATTGACCTTGTCGTTTGCCGGAGCGGCATAGACGGAAGCAGAGTTGCGAAGCAGTGTAACCCCGGCACCGAGTGCCAAGGTCGTTTTCGTACCGTTTTTAAGGAAGTTTCGTCTGTTCATGAGCGTCAAGATGTTAAGGGAAAGGTCATTATAGCACACTCGACTGACTTTAGGAATCTGTCCGTCGGCGAACTCACGGCAGTAAACTGTTCATCATTTTCTCGAACGACTGCGAAACGCGAGGAGTCGGCGGAACCATCGATTCGGCAATCGCTTTTACCTTATTGCCGAACTCCGGGTCGGTTACACGATTAGCAAAAGCATCCAACGAATTGAACGCCTGAAGCGTGCGATAATAGGAAACCGCCGATTTGTCGGTGTTCATTTCGAGCAGAATCATTGCCGCCTTTGCCGCGTCCGCTTCGGTGCCGTAGCGTCCCAATGCCTCCGCCGCTGGAATACGAACCATCAGTTGTTCATCACTGGCGGACTTTTCCAAAAAGGGTCGCAATGCCTCCACGAGTTGCTTCGTTTGCTCTGTCGGCTTGCTGCCGTCTGGTCCCGCCGACTGTGCTAGGAGATACAGCATTCTGGTAGTGACCCAATAACGAGCGACATCATCTGCGGCTTGCACAGAAACGTTGCTCGCATCTGTCTGGGTAAACAATTTTAACCAAGTGTCCATGAGCATCTCAATATCATATCGTTTCGGGTCATGCGCCATCTCGTAAGGAGTAGAATTTTTCGTCCGTTCCCAGAACATCGCTTCGGGAAGAAAACCAATATCCCGAGTCTTGTTCATGTTCGACATCAAGGCTCTGAGAAGCCGATCTCGAATTTCCTGGCATTCCGGCTTATCCGCAAGATTGTTAACTTGATCCCTGTCGGTCTGCAAGTCGTAAAGTTCCACCGGCGGTTTTAATTGAAAGAAGAACGCCTGCTCCGGCGGCAGTTTGCCTTCGTCGTACAGTTTTCGCCAGACCTGTGCCGTCGGAGTCTGGAACATGTAATCGTTGCGGTGTCCAAACGGAATGTGAGGATACAAATTCAACGCAAGCACATATCGGTCATCCCGAATACTTCGACATTCGTCGTACCGCTCATCCATTCGACCGCGAAAACCGTAAATGTACGGTTGCGGTCCCGCATCGAATTGTCCCGCAAACGCTTTGCCGTGCATATTTTCCGGTGTTTTTACTCCGATGAGCGACAAGAGCGTCGGAGCGAAATCGACAAACGAGACCAGCCGATCCGTAGCACTGTTGGCGGCGTATTCCTTCGGTGCCAAGTGTTTGTACTTTTCAGGAAAGCGGACAATCAGCGGCGTACCCAGTCCCGTTTGGAGAGCCGTCCGTTTTGAACGCGGCATTCCGCCGCCGTGGTCGCCGTAAAAGAAGACAATGGTCTCTTCGGTGAGACCGGCTTCTTCCAATTCGTCGAGCCGCTTTTGTATCTGGTCGTCAAGTTGCGTAATGCGGTCGTAATACTGTGCCCAGTCTTTTCGGACTTCCGGTGTGTCAGGATGATAAGCAGGAACCCGCGCCTTTGCCGGATCATGTCGCCGGTTTTCTGCCAACGTATTATTGTTGCGAATTTGCGATTCGTGTGTAATTTCAAAATTGAATACGGCAAAGAACGGCTGACCCGGTGCCCGGTTTTTCCAGTGAGCCTGATTGTTGCATTGATCCCAGATTTTCTTGATGTCCACGTCGACGTTGTAATCGGTCTTGGCATTGTTCGTTACGTAATAGCCGTTTTCTTTTAGCAGGAGCGGATAGGGTTTG
>Ga0082212_10006727_pt1 | contig 15366 bp, 14 predicted proteins | sample TergutNt197P3_FD_71548 | JGI IMG/M metagenome (GOLD analysis project Ga0082212, IMG submission 71548) | Neocapritermes taracua P3 segment gut microbial communities from Petit-Saut dam, French Guiana - Nt197 P3 | ecosystem: Host-associated > Arthropoda: Insects > Digestive system > Gut ...
AAAATATTTCAAGCATCTGCAGTACTACAAGATCAACGGTAAACCTGTTTTCATGATTTACGACATTCCTAAATTAATCGAAGGACTGGGTGGAGTCGAACAGACTGTCGCCGCCCTCAAATGGTTTACGGATGAAACGAAAAAGGCAGGATTTCCGGGCCTCGACCTGCAACTTACCATGTGGGCTATCAATGTAAACCACAGCGGCTTTGACGGAAGTAAAACCCAAAACCCGGAAAACGAATTTGTGAAGAAACTCGGTTTTACAAGCACCACGCATTACCAGTTTGTACATTTCATCAATGTCGACCGCGACTATACGGCAATCATGGAAGATGTTCAAAAAGAATGGACCAGATTAGACCGGACATACGACATACCCTATTATCCGCATGTGAGTATCGGTTGGGACAACAGCCCCCGGTTTGTCCGAAGCGCCGTTGTGAAAAACAATACCGCAGAGAATTTTGCCAAAGCATTACAAATGGCCAAAGCGTATGTCGACAGTCATCCGAATCAGGCGCCGCTCATCACGATCAACAGTTGGAATGAATGGACGGAAACCAGTTACCTGATGCCCTGTAATATTTTTGGCTACGGCTATCTCCATGCAGTAAAGGAAGTATTCAAATAAGTGATTCTTTTATGATCAGCGAACATTTCATTATCGGAATATTGAAAAGGTAGTGCAAGTTGAGAATAGAACAAAATATGCCTGCATGTTTGTTATATCCGAAATCAACACAAGCGGTAAGCATCAAAAGGAAAAAGCCGGTTTCGGCATGACATTGCATCGCTTAACCATGGATATCCTCGCCCAGACAGGTTTGCGCGCCTTTGGCATCTCTGCCAGGTATTCGCCCGTCAGCATCTTCGAAAAGTACAAAGGTCCCGAATAATACGTCCTCACCTTTGGCACGATGTTTTATTTCCAAACATCACAAATACACGAACTTCTTTTCTTTACTTTCAAGGAAAAAAAAATCATCTTTTGAGCATCGGCAATCAGCATACGGTTGGTTATTAAATCGTTCATTCCAATGAGATATTTAATCGCTTCAGTAGCTTGCATGCTACCGATGATACCTGCTACCGATCCTAATACTCCTGCCTGAACGGATGTGGACAAAACGTCGTCTGTCGACGGCGTTTCGAACACGCACCGGTAACATGCTGTACCGGGCACGTAAGTCATGACTTCGCCGCGCATGGACACAACCGCCGCATGAGAATAAGGCTTCTTCATTTTGACGCAAACATCATTGATTAACAGTTTGGTGACATAATTATCGCAACAATCCACCACAAAGTCATATCCGCCGCCGAGACTATTACATACTGCATCTGTTAACAATCCATTTTCACTATCCAGTTCACTGGTCGGATCGCCTTCCAACGCACCGTTGATGATTGCTTCCGCGTTATTTTCCGTAAATCGGCAGTTATAAAGAACAATTTTCACATCCGGATTCAATGCAATCAGTTTCTCCCTTGCAGAAACAATTTTTCGCAGTCCAAGGTCATTCGTGAAATGAAGTATCTGACGTTGAAGGTTGGTCATATTTACCGTATCGTCATCAATAATGCCGATGGTTCCAACACCGGCAGCCGTCAGATAGTAAAGTGCCGGTGAGCCTAAGCCTCCTGCTCCAATCACAAGAACCTTCGCGGCTTTCAATTTGGACTGTCCCTCTTCGCCTATACTTTCAATAAGGATATTGCTGTTGTATCTGTCTTCTTTCATTCGTCCTGAAACGTCGGTTATTTCACTTTTTAATAAAATTATAAATTGATACAAAGGTAAAGGTTATTATTAATAAAAGTTACTTAGGCGGTGACAAAATATTTTTTCCGTCCAGAATCCATTCGGTATTGTTACTGTAAGCCTTCTTGTAAGTTTCTATCTCATTGTAGATTTTAAATAATGGCGCGCTTTGTGCATATCCTTTGTTTAAAATTGAAATCCGTTCCTGATCCGCCTGACCTCTGATCGTGTTGGCTTGCATTTCTGCTTTTGCCAATATATCGGCTACCAGAAAGTCGGCATTGGAAGTAATGGAATCCGAAATCATTTGTCCTTCCGACCGGTATTGACTTGATATCTTGTTGCGATCGTTAATCATATCGCGGAATACTGCCGCTTTATTTTCATCAGGCAACTCAACCCTGTTAAACGACAAAAAGCAAACTTTCAGTTTAATATCTTCCAAACCGCGATTTGACTTTTCCTGGATATTGTCCAGCAGGGATTGCCGGCTGGTGGTCACTATTTCATCAAACGTACTCTCGCCGATAACAGCCGCTATGTCAGAAGAGATGTTATCATCCAACCGGTGCATAGCCTTTATCATACTTCCACCTACTTTGGTGAAAAATATTTTGGGACTCTCTACTTTGTATAATGAAAAGAAATCTATTAACAGTTTCTTTTTCGTTCTTTCCTGAAGTACCATTTCTTTAGGTGAGTACAACTGAAGGCGCACGTCCACTTTATAAACATTTTCATATGGCCAGGGCCACTTTACTTTCAAGCCGGGTGTATTGTACTCGCGCATAAATTCTCCGAAATGAAAAGCTGCCGCTTTTTCGTACTCTTTTACCGTGAAAAATACGGAAGAGCCGAGCATCCAAATGATAATTACTACTACCGCTGCTATGCTGTTAAGCTTCTGATTTGTAAATATATTTTTCATTTCAATATTGTTTAAAATTTAATAATCCCTGATTTTCAATAATGGTTTTTTTCGCTTCGGGCAGAACCTCTTTCATGGCTTCATACCATAATTTCCGCTCCGTGGTGAGCGGGTCTTTCCGGTATTCTTCCAGTACCCCCATAAATAAAGCTATTTCTCCTTTTGCTCCATTGACTTGCTGGGTATAATAGGCGTTTGCTTCGTTGATTTTTATTACCGCTTTTCCATTCGCCTCCGGAACAACTTTATTGTGATACTCCTGTGCTTTTTGTTGCATGGCGTCCTTATCCTTTTCTGCATTCATCACATCGCTGTAAGCCGCTTTTACAGCGGCATCCGGCAGATCGCAGTCTTGCAGTTTCACTTCGTTGATGGTTACATTAAGTCCAATCGTGTTACAGTAATTTTGAAATAATTTCTTGTTATTTTCCTGAATTTCAATCTTTTGAGTTGTCAGGAAATCATCCAGCAAAGTCTGTCCGGACACCAACCGCATACTCCCCTGTCCAAGCTTGTCCAAAACGGCAACGGGGTCTTTCACCGTGTAAACCCAGGTATAGACATCGTTGATCGTATATTGGAATATCCAGTAAATAGAACCTATATGCCCCCCTTTGGTAAGCATGGTTGCTTCAGCTGGAATCTCTGTTTCTCTTCCTTTATCGTTTGATCTGAATCCCAGTTCCCAACGATGTCTCATCTCAGTTGGAACTTTGCGTATTTCCGTGATAAAAGGCACTTTCCAATGCAATCCCCCCGGACCTACTTCATGCGAATAAGCGCCGAAATATTCCACAGCCGCTTTCTCTGTCTTATCCAGAATGAACCATGAATCGTTAAGACAATTCAATAGCGCAATTGCCAGAAAAACGACTATTATCCAGTTCAATGGCAAGAATCTGGCTCCTATCAACTGCCAGTTCCCGTTCAAATCTTTCCGAAGATGCAAACCAAGGAAAGTAAACAGTTTAACTAATAATTTACCCATATTATTATCTTTTAAAAAAATTGTATGATTAAAGCAGCAAATATAAAAAAAAATATTGAAATGACAATAAATCATGCGAAATCATTTCTCAATCGAAAATTTTGGAATTTTATTGCAGGCTCAAATCCCAGTCTTTCCATATTACTTCGTAACCTTGCTTCTTCACCGCATGCAAAACTTCGTCAGGACTACGGTCGTCGTTGACGGTAAACTGTTCCAGCTCGGTTTTATGAATGGTATAACCGCCGGGATCCGTTTTTGAACCGGCACTTAATGAGGTGATTCCCAAGGTTGTCATGTGGTTTCTGAAATTACAGTCTTCGCGCGTTGACATGGCAAGTTCCACATCACGGTCAAAAATGCGGAAAGCAAAAATCAGTTGCGCCAATTCTCTGTCGGACATCACGACATTCGGCTGAAAGGCTTCGCCTTTGTGAGGACGCACACGTGGAAAAGAAATAGAATACTTTGTCTGCCAGTATGTTTGCTGCAGGTAGCGCAGATGAAAAGCCATCATCGTGACATCAGTACGCCAGTCTTCCAACCCGATGAGTACGCCCAGACCTGTCTTATGCACACCCGCTTTCCCCATACGGTCGAAAGCATCCAGACGCCAATCAAACTTCGATTTCATCCCTTTCGGATGATATTTCTTATAGTTTTGTTTATGATAAGTCTCCTGATAACAATATACCGCATTCAAACCGGCTGCTGTCAGCCGTTTATACTCCTCTTCCTTCAACGGTTGCACTTCGATGGAGATGGAAGAGAAATAGGGTTTCACCAGGCGGATGGCATTTTCGATGTAATCAACGCCGGCTTCACGCGGATTTTCGCCTGTAACCAGTAAAATATGCTGAAAATCACCGGTTTGTTTAATCGCTTTTACTTCCTGCAGGATTTGGTTGTCGGTAAGGATTATTCGTTCAGTATGATTATGGTGATTAAATCCGCAGTATACACAATGATTTACACACGAATTTGTCAGATAGAGCGGTATGTAAAACTGTATTGTTTTCCCAAAATGTTGCTGCGTATATTTACGGCTCAATACTGCCATCCGTTCCAGATACGGAGTTGCTGCAGGGGAGATAAGCGCCATAAAATCGTCAACTGCCAACTGACGGCTTTTATTTAAAGCTGCTTCGACGTCATTGGATGTTTTTTTATCAATACGCAAATGGATATCATCCCAACTGTACTTATCAATTAACGCTGTGTATGCCATATCAATGCTGACAAGGGGTAAAAACCCCTTGCTAAATTTCAATTTAAAAATGAAGTCAGCGGACTGCTTGCTTCTGCCATGTCGATTTTACCTGCCAACTGCGCCACAAAAGCCATCCGTCCGCTCTCGACACTCAACCGGAATGCCTTTGCCATGGCGACCGGATCGCCGGCAATAGCGATAGCGGTATTCACCAGGACGGCATCAGCACCCATTTCCATTGCTTCTGCCGCATGTGACGGTGCGCCAATACCGGCATCGATCACTACCGGGACATGACTCTGTTCGATAATGATCTCAAGCATGTCGCGCGTGCATAGTCCCTTATTCGTCCCAATCGGTGCGCCGAGCGGCATAACTGTTGCAGCGCCTGCGTTCTCCAGCAATTTACAGAGGACAGGGTCGGCTTGAATGTAAGGCATGACAACAAACCCGTCCTTCGCCAATGCTTCGGTGGCCTTTAATGTTTCAATCGGGTCGGGCAACAAATATTTCGGGTCAGGATGTATTTCGAGTTTCAACCAGTTAGTTTCTAACGCTTCGCGTGCCAACTTTGCCGCAAATACCGCTTCTTTGGCATTGCGTGCACCCGATGTATTCGGGAGCAGTTGGATGCCGGGCATTTTGATATGTACTAACAATTCGTCTGTCTTATTATCCATATCCAACCGCCTCATTGCCACCGTAACCATTTCGGTGTGTGATGCAACGATAGCCTGACTCATCAGCTCATTGGAACTGAATTTCCCCGTTCCAAGAAACAGTCTCGATTGAAATGACTTCCCCGCAATAACTAAACTGCTCATTGTTTATTTAATAACGAATGATTTTTCGGTTAAAATACCTGATCGTGTCGTGCTGACAGTCGCCGTTCCCTCAATTTCACGGTCGCCATATACACGCACTGTTATCGTCAGGCTGTTTGCGCTTTCACCTTGCGCATATCCTGCATTACGGGTGACTTCATTTGTAGTTGCGCCCGCTCCACCGCGTTGTCTCGACTGTTGTCCACCCATCTGCGAAGTCGTCTGTGATCTGCCTGATTGCGAAGTTTGTGTTCGTCCTGCCTGCGAGGTCTGCAAATTTGCAACCGGTTCCGGCAAAATCTTCGCCAAAGGTTTTTCACCTTCAAAAGCCTTTTTGGAAAGTGTCATCTTTACCTGATCGGGACGAACAATTTTTACCAGATCAGCTTGACGCAAGGCGGTCGGAAGTTTGCCAACGTTGCGATAAGTGAATATGACCTGGTAATCCGTTGAATCCTGTTTATATGATTTTTGTTTTTTTACTTCAATATTGTCCCATACTAATTCTGGCAAATATTTAAGCATTTCCAGATTAAACAAGGCTTCGTTTTTTGCCCATTTTTCAAGTTGGTCAGGAGGTGAATTTTGCGAAAAAAACTTGGGATTCCAGCCTCCTATCTCCACTTCGCCTAATTGCGGATGGTTGAAAGGTTTCCAGTCGAAGAACATTTTTCCGTCATATTCTTCGTCATTCATGATCAAACGGTCGAGATCGTCAATCTCGCCATCGCCATTATAGTCCCTGGTTGCCCTGCCTGTATTCCATATTTCGTCGCCATACCAGATCGCACCGTAATACCAGTAGCCAAAATCCGGACCATGTCCAAAAAGCGGGCTACCTCCTCCATAATCCTGATATACATCGCCTGTACGGTCGTATCCTGTGATACTTTTACCTATTCCGTCGAACAGCGTGTACCATTTATTATCTTCGGGAAACATGGCAGACTGCGGTGAAGTGCTTGGGGGTCGCAAGTGCATCGGCACGCTGGTATCCATCGAATTAACGATGTAAACATGGGGATTGGCCAGTAGAAATAGAACGACGGCACGTGTTTCCGGTTCACTTAAAGGATACTCCCCTGCTCCGCCCTGTGTCCAGCCGCGTCCTGTGGTTTCGCGCATGGGCCTCCAGTTTTCCACATAATTACGATGTAAATCCAGTCCGCCGATACCGTCTTCATTAAACTTTCCATCGCCATCATTATCAATTCCTTCCGACTCAATACTGTATTCGCCTTTCCCCTGTTCGACCCGTTTCATCAAACGACCGGTCGGGTCGCGCGGATCAATAATATAGGATCCTTTCGGGTCTTTATAGCGCATCTGCAAGATATAGCCATCTCCGTCGAGGTCTTCGGGGCCGTCTTCATCAAGCAAACCATCACCGTCGTTGTCAACTGGACGAACCGAACTCCGGTTGGATTGCGCCGTATGCATATACAGGTTATGACCGTCCGGATTATTGACAGGCCTCAGATAGATGGCATTTTTATCAATTAACTTGGTTATCAGCGGGTCTTTACCATATTCTTCCAGCAGATATTTCATCAGCCACATCACCGATTCGGGAGCGCTCACCTCACCGCTATGCCGTCCGCCTTCAAAAAACGCAGCCGGTTTATCGGTCGCTTTACCGGTCGACTTGTTAGTCAGTGTCATCTGATAGATGGGGCGACCTTCAAAACTAAAGGCAACCTCGTACAGATCAATCAGGTTCGGATATTGTTCCGCCCATTTCTTCATCCAGTAATAAATAACATCCGCTGTATGATACGTGTCGAATGTCAATGTTGATGAAGGTACATACTCCACCTCCGGATACTTCACTTTTGGAAAAAAACTAACCCCGTGCCGGTACCCTTTTACCGTATAAATCTTTGATGTATCGGCTTCCGGCCATTTTTCCTCTGCCAGCGGCTTCACTGTTTGCGCCTGAAGACTACCGGTCAGACAAACTAATAAAAATAACAACTTGAATGGTATTCTCATTTTTTTTTATCTCCTATTTTACATAAATAACAGCACAAAAGTACAATAATTTTTTAAAATGACCGACAACTAAAATAGTATGTTTTTTTAGAAGTCCCCGTAATGAATCAGGTTTACGATTTTTCGCATTTCTTCTATCGGGTTTTCAGCGTTCATAATCGTTGATGACAGGGCTATTCCCGACACGCCCGTACCCATAATTTTTTGCATGTCATCTATCGATATTCCTCCGATGGCGAGTATCGGAAGATTGATCTCATGGTGACGGCACGAAACCATGATGTCGCGATAACTTTCCAACCCTAAAACCGGACTCAGGTTTTTTTTGGTTGAGGTAAAACGAAAAGGTCCCAAACCGACATAGTCGACACCCTGTTGCCATAAATACTGAATATCGTCAAACGTGTTGGCTGTCCCGCCAATCATATACCCGTCACCGAGTATAAAACGGGCTTTGGAAGTCGACATGTCCGTCTTCCCAAGATGAACGCCCTTTGCTTTCACGTTACGACAGACTTCCACATAATCATTCAGGTACAAGTCTGCTCCGTATTTATCACAAAGCTGTTTGGCTTGCACGGCGGTCTTTTCAACATCTTCGACAGCGGCGTCCTTCATCCGAAGCTGTATTTGCCGGCAACCGCCTCTCAACGCGATTTCAACCGATTGCAGGTAATCATATTTCGCTGTTTGATGGGTGATAAACAATAATCCTTTCATCGGTTTAAACATTTAATATTCAATTCGTCAAAACGTTTCAGCAGTTCGTCTTTGTTTCCATCGACAGCAAAATCACCCCATAACGCGCCTATCACCGCTACGCCTCCAAATCCATATCGATTCGCTGTCGGAATGTTTTCCGCTGTAATACCGCCCAATGCAATCACATTTTCGTTGATGATATTATTTTCCTTCGCTTCGGTTAATTGTTGTGGTGTAAAGGCTTTTTTATAACCTACTTTGGATATACTGTCAAAAACAGGACTTAAAAAAACATAGTCGTAAATCTGCGCCCCAGCAACTTCCTCTAACGAATGACAGGAATGGCTTGCCGACAACATGTGTTTTGTGCTAAACTGCGCCATATCGTTGTTCTTCTGATTACGGTTATGCAGATGTATGCCTTTCAGATTGAACATATCCAAAAGAATGTAATAATCGTGCAGGACAATGCGTGAATGAAAATTTGTGTTTATCTGTTTGATAAAATTTTCCGTTTCCTTTTTGTCGACTTTGGGTTTGCGTAAATGTAACGTCTCCAATCCGTTTTCAAACAGCATATTGACGGCATTCGCTTCGTCTATAAAAAAATTTTCCGTTGTAATGACAATCAGTTTCATGCAGGCGCAATTATGTACGTTACGTTTCAGTATCAACCGCCGGATACTGCGTGAATCACCGTCAGCGTCATGCCGTCTTTCAACACCGTTTCATGCCACCGACTTTTTGGAACAACTTCAAAATCGACTGCGACTGCAATGCCTTGAATCTGTATGTCAAGACTTTCAATAAACTTGTCCAATGTCGTACCTTCCGCTACTTCATACGGTTTTTCATTCAAATTGATTATCATTGCCAAAAATTGAAAAAATGATGAACAGGACCATGACCTTTACCGATCTCATATTCCGCGCCGGCTGCGATGGCTGATTTCATGTACTCTTTTGCATTACGAACCGCATCGGCAAGCGACAGGTCATGAGCCAGAAACGCAGCTATTGCCGACGAAAACGTGCATCCGGTACCGTGCGTGTTTTTCGTATGTACACGCTTGGAAGTGAGTTCAGTCATCTCGTTTGATTCGGCATTGTAAAACACATCCGTCAAGGTATCTTCCTTTAAATGTCCCGCTTTCAGCAAGACCGACACTTTATTGCTTGCCGATAATTCCTGCGCCGCTTCGGGTAAATCATTTTGTCCGTTAATCTTTCGTCTCAACAGTACTTCCGCTTCCGGAATATTCGGTGTAATGACGCGCACAAAGGGTATCAACTCGTGTTGTAAGGTTTCAATGGCTTCATCCTGCAGCAATTTGTCGCCGGAAGTGGCAACCATCACCGGGTCTAAAACAATATTTTTTATTTCATAGGTAGACAGCGTTGCTTTAATTGCCCGTATCAGTTCCGAAGAATGGAGCATACCGATTTTTATTGCATCGGCGCCAATATCGTCCAGAACGGATTTTATCTGACCCGTCACAAAGTCTACCGGAACGGGGTGTACACCTGTCACGCCGACTGTATTTTCATCCACGACAGCCACGATGGCAGATGTTCCAAAACACCCGCATGCCGAAAATGTTTTCAAGTCGGCTTGAATACCGGCACCTCCACTCGGATCGCTACCGGCAATTGTTAAGACCCTCCTGTATTTCATATTTTCCATTGTTCTAATCGATAAGCGCTATCCCAGAACATCCATTCCATTTTTGAGCAGACGACAAAGGCATCTGTCATGGCTTTTTGCTGTTCATCCGTACAGTCTGCCGCCAGTTCGTCGCAAATCCGGATGGCTTTCTCGACTGATTGTGCAAACTCATCCCCTATATACATGTTGATCCATGCCTGAAAAGGATTGTTTTCCTTTACCTGGTTGGCAAGGATATAATCGCCTATCTTCTTATATATCCAAAAGCACGGCAGGACTGCCGCAGCCATCACTTCAAGCGGGGCATTGAACTGACGGTACAGGTAAGAGGTGTACAGCAGGCAGGCAGGCGAGGCTGACTGCGCTTCCGGCACATCCAACTCTTTGAAAAACAGTTGATGCATCGCCTTCTCTGCATACATGCTGTCGCTTGCAAACCCGATAAAAGCCTCAACATGTTCGGTTTTTGTCAGTTTGGTCGCAATTGCGGTCAATATCTTGCCGAAATCCGATATATACAGCGTATCTTGCTGAATATAAAATGCAAACTTCTCTTTTTCCAACGTCCCGTTCATCAGCTCCACGACAAATGGCGACATCTTAATCTCCTCATAAACAGGAGTTATCGCCTCCCATGCTTTATCACTCCATTTCATACTTTTTATAGATTATTCAATTGAAATGCAAATATACAAGAAGTTTTCGGCATTATAAAATGCGCCCCCGGTAAATATTAATTTTTTCTTGTTTGTTAATTGAAAACATACTTACGTGATTAAAGCACAAGCATTTGGTTTTTACTGATATTTCAACTACTTTTGTCGGCAAGATATATATCATCATGAAACGAATCGATTTGTTTTTTACACTTTGCTGCTTCGTTGCTTTTCGTGGCTTATCCATTTCAGCAGCATCGCCAAACACACCGGATATGGTGCAATGGCGGCAGTTAAGCCAGCAGGCAGAGATAAGCCTCATTACCTGCTCGCCAAGCGAGGATGCGGTTTTCACAGTGTACGGTCACACTGCCTTGCGTATATATGATCCTGCCAACAAAATTGATCAGGTGTATAATTACGGGATTTTCGATTTTTCAAAACCTGACTTCGTTTACCGCTTTGCCAAAGGGGAAACGGACTATGTGCTTGGCACAAGTAATTTCGGATACTTCCTGTTTGAGTATGTTTCGCGGGGCAGCGAGGTTTACGAACAGGTTCTCAACCTGCTGCACAGGGAAAAAGAAGCGTTATGGAACGCGCTCGAATGGAATGTGCTGCCTGAAAATCGTGTGTACAGGTACAATTTCTTTTTCGACAACTGTGCCACACGACCTGTGGCCATGATTGAAAATAACTTACAGGGAACTGTCAACTTTATGCCTCCGGTATCTAAACTTCCGACGTTCCGAGATATTATTAATAAATGTACGCGATACCGTTCATGGCAGACATTTGGATGCGACCTTGCACTGGGCTTGCCGACTGATCGCATGATGACGCAACGGGAATCATTTTTTATCCCTGACAATGTCAAAAATGCTTTCGAGATGGCGAAAATCACAAGGGAAGGTGTATCCGTACCACTGGTAAAAAAAACAAACCTACTCGCCGAAAAGGATCAACTTCCCCAAGCAACTCCTTTTCTCATGTCGCCTGTGTTTTGCTTTTCAGCGCTTTTCGTCCTGATACTGGTGATTACTATCATCGAATGGCGCAGAAAATTCTGTTACCGGATCGTTGATATACTCTTGTTCTTTTCTGCCGGAATTGCCGGATGTATCCTCTTTTTTCTGAGTTTTTTTTCGGTTCATCCAAGCATATTTCCCAATATCTCCCTGCTTTGGCTACACCCGCTACACCTGTTCGGTTTTATCCTCTTTTCAATAAAAAAGTTAAAGATGCCGGCTTATTGGTATCATTTTATTAACTTTGCCGTCGTTATTATCATGTCTGTTGCTTGGATTTTCGTCCCACAGCATTTTAATATTGCGTTTATCCCCCTGATTGCAAGTTTGTTGCTTAGGTCGGGAGGGGTGGTCATACGAAAAAAATATACGATAGGATGAAAAAATTGATTACATCACTGATGGCTATTCTTGTTGTAGCCAACCTGCAGGCGCAACAGCAAACATTACCCAAATTGGTTGTTTGTATAACAATCGACCAGCTACGCGGCGATTATCTTGATTACTTCAAGGGTGTTTACGGCGAACAGGGCTTCAAACGCTTGATGAATAACGGTATTATGTACCGGCATATACAGTTTGAATTTTCGTCCATCGACCAGGCAAGCGCTTTTGCAACGATTTTTACCGGTTCAAATCCCTGCTACCATAGCATCACCGCCAATAAACGGTATGACTTTGAAAAAGAACTGGAACAATCCTGTATCCACGATGCGCATTTTCTTGGCAATTTCACACATCAGAATTTTTCTCCCAAGAACCTGCTCAGTTCGACGATTGGCGACGAACTGAAATATGCTTCCAAAGGCGCCAGTAAAGTGTTTGCCATCGCACCCGAAGCCGAAAGCGCCGTGATTTCTGCCGGTCATGCTGCCGACGGTGCGTTCTGGCTTGACAACTACAATGGGAAATGGGCAACGACAACCTATTATAAAAACGTTCCCAAATATGTGGACAAACTCAATAGCGGGTCGGAATCGCTGTCTGCGCGCTTGTCGTCCATCTCATGGTCGCCCATGCTGACAGCCGACCAGTATGGCGCCCTGCCGTATATCACGGATAAAAAACAATACCGTTATACCTTTAACGAAAAGGAAGTCGATTGCTATCCGCGTTTCAAGACATCACCCTTTATCAATAATGAAGTGAGCCGGTTAGCAGTGGAGTTTATTAACAGCGGCGACATCGGCGCACATCCTACACCTGATCTGTTGCTTGTCACCTTCTACGGCGGGAACTTTCTCGATGTGCAGGATGTATCCTATACGCAGGAAGTGCAGGATATCTACTACCAATTAGATCAAAGTATCGGCGAACTGCTGAATGTAATAGACAAAAAAATAGGTTTGAACAAAACGCTTGTCATCCTTACCGGAACCGGCTATTATACCGATTCGGAATTAATACCCGAAGGGCAAAATTCAACCGGAGGAACCTTTTATCCGAAAAGGAGTACGGCATTCCTGAATATGTTCCTGCGTGCGACATATGGTCAAAAAGACTGGATTAAAGGGTATTACAATCAGCAGATTTATCTCAATCGCAAAACGGTTGAAGATGAAAAAGTCGATCTTGCCATGATACAAAACAAAGCGGCAGAATTTATTGCCCAATCAGAAGGCGTCCAGCAAGTGGTAACCGATGTGTCTCTGCGTACCGGCGAATGGAATGAAGGTAGCGCAGCATTGCGTTACGGCACGTATCACATCGGTCGGGGCGACCTGATTATCGAACTCATGCCGGGTTGGGGCATCGAAAACGATGTGACCGGACAAAAAACCAACGTTAAACGAAACAATGCAGTCATAACACCCCTGTTGTTTTATGGTTGTAACCTAAAACCGGCACACATCGAACACCCTGTGTATGCTACCGAAATAGCGCCTACCATTACAAATCTACTGCGTATCCGCGCACCCAATGCCTGCAGCGATCTACCCTTGCCGGAAGTCAGATAATGACTTCCGACACCATTTTTTTTAACTAATCACTAATAACTAAAATACATGGGATTTAATGATATATTGACTAAGTTGTTCGGCAACAAGTCACAACGGGATTTACGGGAAATCACACCTTATGTGGAAAAAGTAAAAGCAGTTTACCCGGCTGTCAAGGCGCTTTCGAATGATGCGTTACGGGTAAAATCTGCCGAAATACGGCAAAAGATTGACAGTTATGTTGCCGATGAAAAAGCCCAAATCGCCTCCTTACGTGAAGGTATCGACGAAAAACCGCTGGAAGAACGTGAATCGATATGGGCGGAAGTGGACAAGATAGAGAAAGACATCATGGAACGCCTCGAGGTGGCGCTCGATGAAGCCTTACCGGAAGTCTTTGCCATTGTGAAAGATACGGCACGTCGTTTCAACGATTTCGAGACAATCGAAGTGACGGCCAACGATTTCGACCGCGACCTGGCGACATCGCACGATTTTGTGAAAATTGAGGGCGACAAAGCGATTTATTTCAATCACTGGGTAGCCGGAGGCAACGAAATAACCTGGGATATGGTGCATTACGATGTGCAGTTGATAGGCGGGGTGGCGTTACATCAGGGAAAAATAGCAGAAATGGCTACCGGCGAGGGCAAGACGCTTGTCGCTACGCTTCCTGTTTTTTTGAACGCTCTCGCCGGACGCGGCGTACACGTGGTCACAGTGAACGACTATCTCTCAAAACGCGACTCGGAATGGATGGGACCGTTGTACGAATTTCACGGTCTATCTGTAGATTGTATCGACAAGCACCAGCCTAACTCTCCGCAGCGACGCCAAGCTTACAATTCGGATATAACCTTCGGAACGAACAACGAATTCGGGTTCGATTATCTGCGCGACAATATGGCTATTAGTCCTGACGACCTTGTTCAACGCAAACATCATTTTTCTATCGTAGACGAGGTCGATTCGGTATTAATTGACGACGCACGCACGCCGTTAATCATTGCCGGACCGGTGCCGCGCGGCGATAACCAGCTTTTTGACGAGTATAAACAGCGCGTTGAGCAACTGTTCGGCGAACAGCGACGATTAGTAACAAAAATATTATCTGACGCAAAAAGCAAGTTAGACAGCGAAGACCCGAAGGAAAAAGAAAATGGCGGAGTACTTCTTTTGCGTGCACATAAAGGGTTGCCTAAAAATAAACCTTTAATCAAGCTCCTCAGTGAACAGGGAAATAAACTTCTTCTTCAAAAAACGGAAAATTTCTACATGCAGGAGAACAACAAAAACATGCACATCATTACTGATGAACTATTTTTTGTTATAGACGAGAAGCACAACAGTATAGAGTTGACCGACAAAGGTATTGAAGTACTCACACGCAAGAGCGAGGACCCGAACTTTTTTATACTGCCTGACATAGGTACAGCTGTTTCGGAACTTGAAAAACAGAACTTAAAATCGGAAGAAAAAGTTGCTAAAAAGGACGAGCTTTTGCAGGAATATGCTATCAAGTCGGAGCGCGTCCACACGGTAAACCAGTTACTTAAAGCATATACCCTGTTCGAAAAAGATGACGAGTACGTTGTTATTGACAACAAGGTAAAAATCGTTGACGAGCAAACAGGACGTATAATGGAAGGGCGGCGCTATTCTGACGGA
>Ga0082212_10006728_pt1 | contig 15364 bp, 12 predicted proteins | sample TergutNt197P3_FD_71548 | JGI IMG/M metagenome (GOLD analysis project Ga0082212, IMG submission 71548) | Neocapritermes taracua P3 segment gut microbial communities from Petit-Saut dam, French Guiana - Nt197 P3 | ecosystem: Host-associated > Arthropoda: Insects > Digestive system > Gut ...
CCCATCTTTGATGGGCGAAGGTTCCCCTCTTGATCCTGGGCCGAATCGGACGGCCGACCTGCTGCTTAGGAGGCAGCCGCTCTATCCACTGAGCTACAGGACCTGCAATTCTTTTTTACCTTACAATTACTCTCCAGTATTGTCAATGTGATTGGTTTCAAGTGATAATCAACCATGCAAGTATACCGGGTTTATGTAGAAAAGCGAAGCGGTTTTGATCTTGAAGCACAGCGGCTTAAAGATGAGTTAATTGATTTTTTTGGAAATCAATTCAGCTCTTTGGCAAAAATCCAGACATGCCGTATTCTTTTCCGTTATGATGTTACCGGCCTTTCCAAGGAACAATTTGAAAAAGCTGTAAATCTGGTTTTTTCCGAACCACAATGCGATAATGTTTTTTTCTGTACCGGTGTCCCGCTTAAAACAGAAAACGAAAAATCCACTAAAGGCAGCACTGTGGTTTTCGGCATCGAATACCTTCCCGGCCAGTATGATCAAAGGGCGGATTCAGCCGGACAATGCACAGAACTGGCGGCAGGTATTAAGCCTACTGTTCATTGTTCAAAGTTTTTTGTGCTGTCTTCTGCTGAAGCGATAAGTGATGAAGCGCTAAAAGCGGTACAGTCATATCTGGTTAATCCGGTTGATTCACGATTAGTAATGGATACCAGTGTTCAAACAGACACAATACCGGCGGACATTCCTGTCCTTACCGGTTTTATAAATTCAGATATAGCAGGGCTTTCTGCCCTTGCAAAAAATTACGGGCTTGCAATGTCAACGGACGATCTGGAGTGTTGCAGGAAATATTTTACACAGGAAGGACGCGACCCTACACTTACAGAACTCCGGGTACTGGACACCTATTGGTCTGATCATTGCCGGCATACTACCTTTACGACAATCCTGACTTCAATCACCCTTGCAGGAAAGGACACAGAACCGCTGCATAAAGCACTTGCCCTCTACGAAGAAGCAAGGGCAACTGTATACGGGGAAGCAGCAGTTGCGCGGAAGCGGACATTGATGGATATGGCTACCATTGGCTCCAAAGTACTAAAAAAAAGAGGGCTGCTTCCCGATCTGGATGAATCACCCGAGATTAATGCATGTACCATAAAGGTAACGGCACAATTTGAATGTAATAAACAAATAATAGAAGAGCCCTACCTCCTTCTTTTTAAAAACGAAACGCACAATCATCCGACAGAAATTGAACCTTTTGGCGGGGCGGCTACATGTTTGGGCGGAGCAATACGGGATCCGCTTTCCGGCCGTGCCTATGTTTACCAGGCAATGAGGATCACAGGTGCAGATGATCCCCGGCGTCCCCTGGCAGAAACATTGCCGGGAAAACTCCCCCAGATTAAAATTGCCCGTGAAGCCGCCGCCGGGTATTCATCCTACGGAAACCAAATCGGCCTTGCGACAGGCCAGGTTGCCGAATTCTATCATCCTGGTTTTGCTGCAAAACATATGGAATTGGGGGCCGTAATCGGAGCTGCTCCAGAGGCTCAGGTACACAGGGCTCCTCCAGCTGCAGGTGATATCATATTGCTTGCCGGCGGAAAAACCGGACGTGACGGAATCGGAGGCGCAACCGGCTCCAGCAAGATCCACTCAGGCGAATCGGTGGTAACTGCCGGGACAGAAGTGCAAAAAGGAAACGCTGTCGAAGAAAGAAAACTCCAGCGGCTATTCCGTGACGGGGAAGTAAAGCAGCTTATCAAACGATGTAATGATTTTGGTGCAGGCGGCATATCTGTTGCCGTTGGGGAACTTGCACCAGGTTTGGACATTAACCTGGATGCAGTGCCGAAAAAATACTCAGGACTTGACGGAACAGATCTTGCAATTTCTGAATCACAGGAAAGAATGGCAGTGGCCGTATCCCCTGCGGACGCTGAAAAATTTATTGCAAAAGCTGCAGCGGAAAACCTTGATGCTGTAGCAATAGCAACAGTAACTGCCGGTGAAATCAGTGAAACACATAAAACTGCACGGCTGACAATGAAGTGGCAGGGCAAAGCCATTGTAGACCTTTCAAGGGAATTTCTCGATTCACACGGCGCCCCGCGGTCTGCTGAAGTATTAATCACTGCTGCAAATTCCTGCCGGGCTGGAACAACAGGCAGGAATTCCAATAACCCCCAGGATCAACTTGAAAAAATTAAAGCAGAATTGGGGACACTGCGAAGTTGTTCAAGACGAGGCCTGCAGGAACGCTTTGACGGATCAGTAGGTGCGGCTACGGTTCTTTTTCCCTGGGGCGGTAAATATCAGGGAACGCCTGAATGCGGCATGGCTGCGCTGCTTCCCGCATCATTATCAGATTCTGCATTACCGCAGGAAAGCACGGTTAACAGTTTAACTGCCAGTCTTATGTGTTTTGGTTTTGATCCAGCATTAATGGAAGCCGATCCCTTTAATGGCGCAAAAGCTGCGGTAAAAGAAGCACTGGCAAAATTTTCCTGTATGGGCGGGAACTTTAAAAAGGCGCGGCTTTCCATGCAGGAGTATTTTAAACGAATGGAAAAAAGCGAATCCTGGGGTAAAGTTACGGCAGCTTTACTTGGCGCACTGGAAGCACAGCTTGCACTGGAAGTACCGGCCATAGGCGGCAAAGATTCCATGTCCGGCTCTTACCGGGATCCGGCCAACAATATCGATCTAACTGTACCCCCCACGCTGGTTGTGTTTGCAGCGGGAACAACAGACGCCGCACTGGTACGTTCGGGAGCACTGAGCGGCAAAAAAGGCAACCCGATTATTTTATTGTACGATGACAGGGAAAGCGATGAATGGGAAACATATAAAATAAATATGCAGGGGCTGGCAAAACTTTCCGAATATGGTTTGGTAAAAGCTGCATACCCGGTAGGTGCAGGAGGCGTTGGCGTTGCACTTGCACTTATGGCTTTTGGCAACATGACAGGAACCGAAGCTGATTCAGATTCCTTGAATCTAGTAGATGAAAAAACATATCCAGGCGCAATTCTGGTCGAACTGGACGGGGAAGCAATAAATAAAGCCGGCGGAGAAGCGCTTTTGGGTGAAGCATTGCAATCGCCGGTCTGGAAAGGGGCTGGACGGACTATTACTGAGCCGGTTTTTCGTATCAACAGCTCCCCGCATAAACAAAATGCATCTTCCGCTTCGGTTCCTTTGGCAGAACTGCGAAAAGTTTTTGAAGCGCCGCTCTGTCATGTTTATCCGCAGACATCTAACGAAGCAGTAGCATATAAAGAATTAAAATACAGTAGAAAAACAAAAAAGCCAAAACACCCGGCGCATTCTAAATACCGCATTTCCCGTCCATTGGTTGTGCTGCCTGTTTTTCCAGGAACAAACTGTGAATGGGATATGGAAAGTGCATTTAAGGAAGCCGGCGCCGCAACCCGTTTGGTAATTTTCAGGAACCGCAATGCAGACGACATTGCTGCTTCGATACAAGAGTTAAGTTCGGCCATTGCCAATGCACAGATTGTAGCGCTTTCGGGAGGGTTCAGCGCCGGGGACGAGCCGGACGGATCGGGTAAATTTATTGCCAATGTATTACGGTCGCCTGCCATTACAGATGCGGTACAGGAATTACTTAAAAAACGCAGCGGCCTTATGCTGGGAATCTGCAACGGGTTCCAGGCTTTAATAAAACTGGGGCTTGTCCCGTATGGTGAATACAGGGAAGCGGCGGAATTTTCTCCTACACTTACATTTAACCGCATAGGCCGCCATGTATCGCGAATGGTCCGCACTGTCGTAATGCCTTCGCCATCTCCCTGGCTTGCTCTGGAAAATCCGGGAACGGTTTACATATTGCCGGTAAGCCATGGCGAAGGCCGGGTCTCGATAAGCAGCGGCGATGCAGAAACTCTTTTTAAGACAGGGCAGATTCCATTCTGTTATTCAGATATTAATGGCAGTCCTGTTATGACAGAGCCTGACAACCCCAACGGATCTGACTATGCCATTGAAGCCATAACCAGCCCGGACGGCAGAATACTCGGCAAGATGGCCCACTCTGAACGCTGCGGACAATTTGTCCACATTAATATTCCGGGAAATAAATTTATGAAGATTTTCGAAGCCGGTGTGCAGTATTTTTCTTAAAAGGACAAAATAATGAACATTCGAAAATATTATATCAAAACAAGCCTGATGGCTTTTATTGTTTCGCCGGTGGCAGTATATTTTGGAATTATAATCGGAAGTTTTATTATTAAATTATTGCCTCACATCATTTATAATAATTATCTAGTAACGATAAGTTTCTTTATTGTTATTTCAATTTTTGCATTAGCTACAGTCTGGTTCTTTTATTTAAAGAAAACTGATTTGCCAGAAAAAGCATCGGAATTGTTTTTACCGGTTTTTATTTCATTTAATTATTATTTGCTTGTGTGGATTCTGATTTTTGGCTGTTCTAAATATGATATTCAAAGCGTCCCTTTTTCGTATTTACATCTTGCACTTACCATTCCATACATTGCGTTTTATATTTTTATTTGCCTGCTTGGAGATATTAGATTTTTTCCGGCTTTATATATCGCTTTTTCAATAATTATTGCTATAACAATTACAATCAACTGTAAAATCCTAAAAGAAAAAATACGATTTGATAAGAAAATAATCGTGTACATATCAATAATGATTGTTTTATGCGGCATTACTGTTTTTCAATTTTTTGATCGAAGCAAAAATATTCTTTTTATTACATATAGCACTGAACAAATTATGGATGAAATTAATTATTATAATTATCATCCTTTTTATCCCGGAAACCAGCTGAAAAAACTAAATCAACCGGCAACAATTTCGCTCACTGAAAATTACCCAAGACTTGACGGCGCTACCGCAGCATATCCTGTCTATGCAGCAATGGTACAGGAATTATATAAAAATGTAGATAAAGACAGTATTGGGGATTACGTGCGATGTTCAAATACTGACAAGGCTTATGGCCGTCTTATCGAGGGAGAAATTGATATCTTCTTTGGGGCTCAGCCCTCCAGACAGCAAGTAGAATTAGCACAAGAAAACGGCATAGATTTTATTTTAACGCCAATTGCAAAGGAAGCGTTTGTTTTCTTCGTGAATAAAGATAACCCGGTAAACAGCTTAACCATTAAACAAATTCAGGATATTTATACAAAAAATACTACAAACTGGCGGGTTGTTGGAGGAAAAAATAAAAATATTATTCCTTTTCAACGTCCTGATAATTCGGGAAGCCAGACCATTATGCTCGCTAGGGTTATGGGTGATAAAATCCTGCCACCTCCCCTGTTGGAAGAAAGCGCATCGGGTATGGGCGGAATAATCAGCAAGGTTGCCGTTTACAGAAACTATTCCTCGGCAATAGGGTATTCATTCCGGTATTTTACTACAGGCATGAAACCCAACGAAAACATCAAGCTGATTGCAATAAACGGAATAGAACCTTCCGTAGCAAATATTATTTACGGCAGCTATCCGTTTACTGTTGATGTTTATGCAGTTACAGCCGGTTCCGAAAATGAAAATACAGAAAAATTAATTCAATGGATTTTATCGGAGCAGGGCCAGGGGTTTATAGAAACCTGCGGTTATATCCGGTTAAACCCTTAACGGCTTGGAGAAAAAATAATTAACTTGACGCCAATCATTTTTTCTCCATTGAATAAATCAATGTTTTCCTAAAAAAGCAAATTTGCCATATTTGTGCCATTTGCCGGAATTATTTTTTTCTTCTTCCATGGTTTTAAATATATAGGGGGCAAAGGCATCTTCCCCGCCAGGCTCCGCCATTGAAAAACCCATTGCATTATACGAAGCGCCAAAAGAGGATAGTAATATTCCCTGAACAAAAGAACGAAATGCCGAAACAGCAACTGGGCCTGCAAGGTCAGGCTTGTCCCCTTTTGGACCCGGCCCCAATTCTGCTGCCAGCACCATAGCCAAATTTCCCCTGCCGCGCTTTTCAAATTCCGCAACAAGTTCCCGGACAAGAAAAAACCACCCCTTAATATTATAATCAATAAGCTGGTCAATTTCGACTACAGATAATTCTTCCGCTTTTTTCCTGCAAGACGGTGGAACACAAACCAAAATAGCATCATCAATATTATGTATAGTATTCTGACAGGAGAGCATAAGCGTTTTAGCGGAAATAGGACTGGGAGGATTCCAGTCAAGTAAAACCCTCCTGTCTCCGGGGACAGCCTTTGACGGTCCATTCTCCCGTGGAATAAAAGCAACGGCATAATTTTCTACCCGCTTTGCGGCCTCAACACAAAGAGCTGTAAGAAGAGAAGATTCATTGCCGGTAATCAATATTCCCCTGGACATGCACATGCCGCCTTTTGGCTGTTAAAATTGCTGCGACAGCAGCTTCCTCTATATAATAATTTCCTTGCGATCGCGGCCCGAAAGGACGCACACATAAAGTATACATGGAAGCCGGAAAGTATGTCGAGGTTCTTATCATTAATTCAAATTTTTTTTAAAATAATCTTTAGAGGTTCATATTATGGAAACAAATCAAAGACAACCTGCCGGAAAATTTACTCAGGGGTACACGTTTAAAATACTTCTGTTATTCGGCCTGGTTCTGCTGCTGCTTATTCCACTGGCAATGATTCGCGGATTAATACGTGAACGGAACCAGACGGCGAATTCTGCCGAGGCTGAAATAATGGAAGCCTGGGGCAGCCGGTTAATACAAGCCGGACCATTTATAGTAATTCCCGGGATCAGAACAGAAGAAATCCGCAGTACAACAGAACGGGACGGGGAAAAAATCGACACAAAAAAACATCCCTTTGCCCTGATATTAACACCGCAAAAACTCAACATAGGCGTGCGTTTTAATACAGAAATACGCAAGCGGGGTATTTTTTCCGTGCCTCTATTTTCAGGTGAGCTGGCTTTGTCCGGGACATTTAGCCCGTCTGAAGCACTGGCAACATTGTCTTCCAGCGAGGAAGTTTTTTTTGATCAGTCGGAATTGATTATTGCCCTTACCAGCCAGAAAGGAATCAGAAAGATTAACAGTTCAAAGTTTAATAACAGGGATATGTCCTTTCAGCCGGGGAACCGGGGGTTAAGCATTGACCGTTTAATAAACCCAAACACTGTTAGATACGATCCCCGTTTAACCGGCAGTGGTATCTTTGCAAGTTTACCGGATTTTTCGGATACCGAATCGGTATTTGATATTAATATAGCCATACAGGGAGGAAAACTGGTTCGTTTTTTACCTATTGGAAAAGACACCCATACAGAAATTTCTGCAGACTGGCCATCGCCGTCTTTTCAGGGTACTTTTCTTCCCGGCAGTTCAATCATTACAGACGAGAATTTTGAAGCTGTTTGGGACATTAGTTATCTGAGCCGTGATATTCCCCTGTTCTGGAAAACTGAAAACAACAGTAATGCGGGTTCCGATTATTATCCTGAATCCCATTATTCAGCTCTGGATTATTCAGATTCAATGTTTGGTGTAAATTTTTTCAGGGCAATTGACACCTATTCGTTAAATACAAGGGCTGTAAAATACTCCATACTTTTTTTGGCTGTTCCGTTTTTAACGCTGTTTTTGTTTGAAATATTCAGCAAAAAACGAATCCACCCCGTACCATATCTGCTTTCGGGAATTGCCAACATTATTTTTTACCTGTTGCTGCTTTCACTCTCCGAACAAATGCCGTTTTTTACAGCTTATCTTGTTGCAGCGTTTGGTGTAACAGTAATGATGACCCTTTATTCACGATCCTTGATCCCCTCATGGAACAAAAGCTGGTACATGGGACTGGTAGTAATTGTCTCGTATGTACTATTATATGCAGTTTTGAACGCAGAGTCCTATGCGCTGCTCATAGGCTCTATCGGAGCCTTTATGGTAATAGGCCTGGTCATGTTCCTTACCAGAAAACTGGATTGGTATGGCAGCGGGGGAAGGGTGGATTGAAATAACTCTGACAGTGATAATCCATATTTTCGAAAAACAGGAATACCGGCAGTATATACCCTTGACACATATATACAGTCTGTATTATAAATGATAACAACAGATCAACCCCGCCTTAGAGTGCGGGAAATTTAACCTGCTTGTGAAAAAAGGAGTATTTATGCCCAAATCAAGCCAAACGCCTGCAACCGTTCTTAAATCCCTTATGGACGAGTATCAACTTAGCAATTTCTCTCTTGCAAAGCAGATAGACTTAAGCCCTTCTATGGTTAATCAACTTGTTTCGGGACAATCAAAATTTACTGTCCATGTTGTTTTACGGCTTTCAAAAATTTTCGGAAAGCCCCCAGCTTTCTGGCTTGATATTCAGAGGAATACATTGCTTGAAGAAGCAAAAAACGATAAAAATCTTCAGAGCATCTTAAAACGCATTTCCAAGGCCAGCAAACCGGCAGCTAAACCAAAGTCTGCAGGTGTTATTGCAAAGAAAAAAGCTTTATCGGCCAAACGCAAAGCAGCAGCAAAAGTCCCCGGAGCAAAATCTGCATCCCGGACAAAAAAAAGAAGATAACCGGTATTCCTAGAACCTTTTAGGCCAATGCTCCGTTAATATCTTAATTCCCAGTAATAGCAGTACGGCGCCGCCAATAAATTCTGCTTTCGGTTTATAGCGTTCCCCGAATAGTTGTCCAATCTTTATACCAGCAATGGAAATAAGAAAAGTAACAATACCGATTATTATCATTGCAAGGACCAGATTTATTTTAAAAAAGGCAAATGTTACCCCAACCATCAGGGCATCTATGCTGGTAATTATTGCCAAAACAAGTATTTTTCCTGCATGAAACGGGACCTCGCTAACTTTCTTTTCGTGCGAAAAACTTTCAAGTATCATTTTACTGCCGATTATGCCAAGAAATACAAAAGCTATCCAGTGTGCAAGCTGTTGAACCCTGACTGCAAAAAATGTCCCTGCAAAACAGCCGATAAAAGGCATTAAGCCCTGAAAAAACCCGAAACAAAAAGCCGGATAATAACACTCCAGCTTTCTGGAATTATTTGCAGATAAACCCAGCGATATGGAAATTGCAAAAGCGTCCATTGATAAGCCGGCGGCAATAAGAACAATATCCAGTAATCCCATTACAATGAACTGTTATTGCTGTATACCGGCAAGCGGTTGCGGCGGGGGCAGGTTTTTACCGTCAAAAGGCGCCAGAATAAAATCCATATCTTTTACAATATCCCCGTCTATCCCGCCTTTATCAGCCATTGCATGGAGTATCTGCATGGTGTCGTTGTGATTCCGCCCCGGATGGTAAGGCCTTTCTTCGCTAACAGCCTGGTAAATATCAATACAGGTCATAAGGCGGGAATTAAAGTTAAGTTCAGGAGCCTTCTTTCCAAAGGGGTAACCTGAACCATCCAGTTTTTCATGGTGATTGGCAGCCCAGGCGTTAATAGCCTGGAAACCTTCAATATCTTTAAGCAGTTCCCAGGTTAAAGTAACATGTTCCTTAATAATTGCAAATTCCGCACTGGTGAGTATGTCGGGCTTTTCCAGAATTGCTGTAGGCACCTTTATTTTTCCTAAATCATGAAAGGCCGCTGCCAAATACAATTCAGTCTGCTCTACATGATCATATTTGTAATATTCAGCCATGAACCACGCCTTGTTGGCAATTTGGTTTGTGTGCATCCTGGTAAAAACAGATTTATAGTCAATGATCCTTGATATAAAAGCTGCCATGCCAAAAATTGTCTGCGCTTCTATGTCAACAACCCATGGAAGAAAAACTGATTCTGTTGTTTCATTAATTTCATTGTCCTTAAGGGAAAGAGCAGTAGGCCAGTCGAATACTTCCAGCATCGCCTGTGCTGCTGTTTTGCTGTAGCACTTTCCGGTTTCTTCGGTAATGATGCGCCGGATAAAAGGTATCCCCTCCGGTTCCAGCCGCTGCAGATGGTAAGCCGCATCAATAGAATCGGCTATAGCAATAAGCTCCGCTTCCAGCGGGCCTTCTCCTGCCAGTATCCCGAAAGGCCCATTACCATCGGCCCGTTCATGGTGATAAAGGATAAAGTTTTTAACGTCAGTTTTAAAATGGAGAGTATCCACATTCCGCTGGCCGTACTCACAATGTTTTTTCATGGAAGGGTCTTGTTGTCCGCCGGTTCGTTCGGAAAGGATATACTCGGTAAGGGCGTTGTCATGAAACAATGCACAAATTATCAAAGCGGCAATTTCGTCCGGGTTTTTACCTAATATCTTCCCCATTTTTGCACACAGAACAGCGATCCGTTTGCCATGGTTTGTACTGGCGCCTAAAAGCTCATTTTCTACTATATCCAGAGCCGCAGCTATTGCTTTTATAAGAGAATCCATACGTATTGTCATATCTAAAGTATATTCGATAATAATTCTTTTGGGGAAGTAAAATAGATTTATTTCCGAAATACACAGAGTTTTAAAAAAGCCCTGTGTATTTACGTTTTTTAGGAAATCAGGTATTTTATGTTTATGTCCATAGATCAGGTTCGCAATTATTTAAGCCGCTGGAACAAAGACAAAGCTATTATAGAGATGAACATTTCTACAGCTACCGTGGAACTTGCAGCTTCTGCTCTGGGGGTAATTCCGGCAAGAATTGCCAAAAGTATTTCGCTGCGCGGAACGGAAAGCAGTGCAATGATAGTTGTTACAGCCGGAGATGTAAAGCTGGATAACCAGAAATTTCGTAGCTGCTTTAATATTAAGGCAAGGATGCTCAGCGCTGATGAGGCCCTGGAATATACAGGCCATGCCATTGGCGGGGTTTGCCCTTTTGCACTTCCGCCAGAGGTAAATGTATATCTGGACGATTCTATGAAACGGTTTATTACAGTGTTCCCTGCCTGCGGCAGCGGTAATTCCTGTATCGAACTTACACTCAAAGAGCTTGAAGAATATTCACAATGCAGGTGCTGGGTAGATGTGTGTAAACCTGACTGCTTTTCCAAAAACTAAAACGCTTTAATGCTTAAAATGCCGCGTTCCGGTAAAAACCATGGCAATGCCATGTTTATTGCAGGCTTCAATCGAATCTTTATCCCGTATTGATCCTCCGGGCTGAACAATTGCCGTAATACCCGCCGCGGCTGCTGCCTCTACTACATCAGCAAAAGGAAAGAATGCATCCGAAGCCAGCACACGGGCAGGCTTTCCGTCAGCAATAGCCTGTCCCTTAAGCACAGGGTTTTCCGCTGCTGCTTTAATTGCCCCGGCACTGCGGGTAAGGGCCTGTTCTGCCGCCCAGATGCGATTTGTTTGGCCGCCGCCGATACCAAGTGCAGCCTGATCCTTAACCACTACAATGGCATTGCTTTTTACATAACTTACTGTTTTAAGACCAAAGATCATATCGGCAATATGCAAGTCTTCCGGGGCAGCCTGTGTTACTACTTCCCACTTTTCAAGCAGTTTGCGATCGGTACATTGAACCAATAGCCCGCCATCCACTGCTATATATTCAACCTTATCCCGGGGGACATACCGGGTTTTTATTACCCGGAGGTTCTTTTTTGCTTTTAGGATTTCCAGTGCTGCTTCATCAAAATCAGGAGCTGCGATAATTTCCAAAAAAAGTTCCGCCAGCTTTGCCGCTACAGCAGCATCCACCTTTACCGTACAAGCTACAATACCCCCAAAAATAGAAACGGGATCACAGGCATAGGCTTTTTCATACGCCTCAAGCAGCGAAGACCCCAGGGCAACGCCGCAGGGTGTGTTATGCTTAACTACAACACATACAGGAGGATATACCGGAGGAAAACCAAAAGCGCAGGCGGCTTTCCAGGCAAGATCAAGATCCCTGATATTATTGTAGCTTAATTCTTTGCCGTTAAGCTGTTCCATACCACCCATTGCACCAGCACTGTCTGCTGCAAGGTACAACGCTGCAGTTTGATGCCCGTTTTCACCATAACGAAGCTGCTGTGCTTTTTTTAGCGAAAGGGGCCAGTATGCAGGAAACTCAACATTATGCGGGCTGTCTCCGGCAAGAAGATACCGGGCAATTGCAGCATCATAGGCCGAGGTTAAATTAAATACTTTTCCTGCAAGATGTTTTTTAAAAGCCTCAGGCAGCATACTCAGCCGGGATCCGGTTTTTAAAAATTCAATTGTTTGTGCATAATCTGCCGGGTCTACCAGGACAATTATATCCCGGAAATTTTTTGCTGCGGAACGAAGCATTGCAGGCCCGCCTATATCGATAAACTCTACAGTTTCCTCTGTACTAAGCCCTGCCTGAACTTTTTCAAAAAAAGGATAAAGGTTTACGCAAACAAGATCGATGGTCCCCAATCCCAGCTTATCCAGTGTTTCCATATGTGCAGGATTTTCCCTGCGCGCCAGAATCCCCGCATGAATTGCCGGGTGAAGCGTTTTTACCCGTCCATCAAGGCATTCAGGAAACCCTGTTACCGAAGAAACCCCGGTTACCGGAATTTTTTGTTCCACAAGAAATTTAAAAGTACCTCCGGTAGACAGCAGTTCCCAGCCGGCGCTGGTAAGGATCGATGCGAATTCTTGTATTCCCGATTTGTCATATACGCTGATTAATGCCCTTTTTTTCATGTTGTTATTCCTTTTTATCCAGCATTAGTTTTACCGCTTCTACTATGGCTATATGTTCTTCTGCATGTATCCGTTCGGCAAGTTTTTCGGCAGTATCACCATCCAGTACCGTAACCTTCCGCTGGAGCAAAATTGGCCCCGTGTCAGTCCCTCTGTCTACAAGGTGAACCGTACAGCCCGATTCCTTTTCCCCCGCCGCAAGAACTGCCTGGTGAACTCTAAGCCCATACATTCCATCCCCGCCGTATTTGGGAAGCAAAGCAGGATGAAGGTTAATAATCCGGCCTTCGTATTCTTCTAGTATTTCTCCTTTTAATATGGAAAGAAAACCTGCCAGAATTATCAACCCCGCCTGACAGTCCCGGGCTATAGTCAGAATCCGGCCGGAAAGTTCTTCCCGCCGTTCTTCTTTGGAAAGTTTTTTATCCGGCGCTTCGATTAATGCGGGGACACCTGCTTCTCTGGCCCGATCCAGGGCATAAACTCCGGCACGGTCCGAAACAACAGCGGCAATGCGGCTGTCTGTCTTAAAACGGCCAGCCTTTTCTGCATCAAGCAGAGCCTGTAGATTTGTACCGCTTCCTGAAACCAGTACCAGAATGTTCACAGAAAACAAACCCTGGACTTACCGGAACCCACGGCAACTTTCCCAATTTCCCAGGCAGGGTATCCTTTCTCATCAAGGTAATCCAGCGCCTGTTTAACATCACCACTATCCACAGCAATAACAAAACCAATCCCCATGTTAAAGGTATTGAACATCATGCTGCATAGCGCTTCATCAGTTTGAATCAGATCCTTTCCGGCTTTTTCTGCCGCTGCACCGGTTTCCCGTAATTCTCCAACACCCGCGGCAATGCGGTTAAAAATTGCAGGTATAGTCCAGGAGTTCTTATTGATAAGCGCATTAAATGCAATGCTTTGTAAACAATGTGTGTTATCCGGTGTAACAGGACATTTCGCCGGGTCCGAAGGGCGAAGATTCACCTCAGGATGGCTAAACATACGAGGTATGTTTTCATAAAAACCGCCGCCTGTGATATGAGCCATACCATTAATGGAAATCTTTTCCATTAATCCCAGAACGGGTTTTACATAAATGCTTGTTGGTGTTAGTAAAGCCCTGCCCAGCGGCATACCTCCAAAATCTTCTTCCAGATTTGGAAGCACTTTGCGGATTAAACTGAATCCATTTGAATGAGCGCCGGAAGATGCAATGCCCAAAAGTACATCCCCTTCCCGAATTGCCTTTCCGTCAATAATATTTTTCCGGTCTGCAAGGCCTATAGCAAAACCTGCTATATCATACTTTCCCTCATCATAAAAACCGGGCATTTCCGCAGTTTCTCCGCCAAGAAGTACACAACCCGCTTCTTTGCATCCTGTTGCAACAGATTCAACAATCTTTGCCGCAATAAAGGAATCGAGCTTTCCGCAGGCAAGGTAATCAAGAAAAAAAAGAGGCCGGGCTCCGTGACAAAGTATGTCATTGACACACATGGCAACGCAGTCTATGCCCACCGTGTCATACTTTTTTATAGTAAAAGCTATATCCAGCTTGGTACCTACGCCATCGGTCCCGGAAACCAGAACAGGTTCTTCCATGCCATTGACGATCTCTTTAAGGGAAACCATGCCCGCAAAATTACCAATACCGCCAAGAACAGAATTTTTTAAGCGGCCTTTGGTAGCATCCGCCAGATCCCGGTACTTTTCTACAGCCAGATAACCTTCGTTTACATCTACACCTGCTTCTTTGTAATCCATTACTTATTGCAGAGTAGCAGAAAAAAACAAACTAATCAACATTACTCACATTATTCTCTACCACGCTTTCTTCTCCCTGAATTTTCAGGAGAAGATCTATTTCTTTAAAAATATAATCCTGGTACCGGTTATTAAGTTCTTTAAATAACCCAACCAGTTTAATGTACTGTTCATCATCATCATCCGCAAACATTTTTCCTTCCCCGCTGCGAAGCCATTGTTCATTTGCTTTGAAAGAAGAACAGATTAACTTGATAAGCCGGTTGTTTACCCTGCGCTTTTCTGTTTCAATTCCAGCCAGGTATCCAGAAGAAAGTGCAATAACCTGAGAAAAACTAACCTGGGTCATATTAAGAACTTTACGAAGTTCTTTAACACGGTGATTAATATCATTACATTTTTTTTGTTCCATGTTGTAAACAATAGTGGATTAAAAATTGCAAATCAAGTAATTTAAATATTTTATTAATTAAATTTTGAATTTTTATTTTTACTTATTGCTAAATCACAATATTTGGCTATCAAAGAAATATATACGGATCAAAAACTGCACAAATTCAAATTTGTTTTTTAAAGCGGTTCTCCGGCTACAGGAATTGGATATTCGCCGGAAAAACATCCAAGACAAAAGCGGGCATTCTCGAAACTGCCGGAAAAATACGGATCGATGGATTGCAGCAACCCTTCTATACTGATAAAAGCAAGGCTGTCTGCACCTAAAGAAGTACACAACTCACTAATTCCGTTTGTGTTGCTGATTAAATCTTTACGGTGGGGAGTATCAATGCCAAAATAACAGGGGAAACGTACCGGTGGCGAACAAATTCTGATATGAACTTCTTTTGCCCCTGCAGCTCTGAGTATGGCAACTAGTCTGCGAGATGTTGTACCGCGTACTATGGAATCATCAATAATTACAATACGCTTTCCCCGAATTTCATTTTCTATTACATTGTGTTTTACCAGGACTGATAATTCACGTTTGGTCTGATTGGGAGCTATAAAAGTACGCCCTACATATTTACTTTTTA
>Ga0082212_10006729_pt1 | contig 15363 bp, 14 predicted proteins | sample TergutNt197P3_FD_71548 | JGI IMG/M metagenome (GOLD analysis project Ga0082212, IMG submission 71548) | Neocapritermes taracua P3 segment gut microbial communities from Petit-Saut dam, French Guiana - Nt197 P3 | ecosystem: Host-associated > Arthropoda: Insects > Digestive system > Gut ...
AGCAATGCTGCAATAATGATTTATTATCAAACAGATAATGGAGTGTTTAGTGATTCAAATTCCAAAAGAATAAAAGCATACGATATTCCAACTCCTATTCATATCGTTAATTTTAATTGTGATGGAAATAATGAAATGGTTGTTGGTCATAGGGGTTGGAACGCTATTACCACTTTTGAAAAATCAATAAATGGAGAATATGATTCTTATGTAAAGATTCCTTCGTTATACGATTTCTCTCCGTTCTCTATGGCTGTTGGGGATATTAATAATGATAATCGCCCCGATGTTGTATCTGTCGGACAAAATGGACAAATTAATATACTATACAACACTTCAAAGCCATTGACTTTTGATAAAATAGAGAATAAAATACGAAACTTGACTGTAGAAACAAGCACTACAACAAAAACCAATATCGTTTATGAAACAATATTTGACGAAAATTCTGTATGTCCTTTAAATACGTTTTACAAATTGGATATTACTGAGACTTTTGAAAACACTCACTACAAAGGCGATACAATAAAAATCAGAGAAGGTTTTTTGTGTTCCGCGTATATTGATTCGTTGAAAATTCCTTTTGAATACAATGAGGCAAAACTAATAAAAAGTGATACAATTAAATCGCTTGCTAACGATAATTGGCTACAAGCCTTTGTGTTTGAGCCAAATCTTGCAACCAATGCCGATACGACTGCTATCTATATTTTCTCAAATACTTGTTGGGATGTATCTTGCGACCAAGATTGGCTGCAATTTGATATTTATTCGGGCGAAAGGAATGCTCTCATTTTAGTTACAGTAGTCCCTAATGAATCAGAAACAAATCGTATAGCAGACATTACCCTAACAGGCGACAATGTTTCTCCTGTTACTATATCCATTACTCAATCGGGAGCAGGAGCAAATAACATTGCTAATGTAACTGTTAATCCTGATTTTTATATAAATCCAACGACGAAAAAACTGATTATTACAAAAACTGATTTCAGTGAAATTGTAAAAGTAAGACTCTATGATTTATCAGGAAAAATTGTCTTGACTGAAAATTCACGAAATATCCCGACTGAAATTGATTTGAGTTCGTTAATACAAGGAGTATATGTCCTAACATTGGAATTTTCTGATAGAAAAACAGAACATAAAATATTAATACCATGAATCGGTTTTATGTTTTTACTTAAAAAACGAACAGATGACTCTTTCCGACAAATAAATATTTTCTGTTTGCCGCCTTACATGATTTCATTTTTTTGTCTTAATAAAGCACCAAATAAAATATTTTTTGATTACCTTTGTACGTTTAAAAAATAAATTTTGGGTATTTCATTTATGGCTCAGACAATTAGAATAAAAAAGGGGCTAAATATAAATCTGAAAGGGAAACCGCAAGCGGAGAAAAAACAAACGGTATCTTCGTTGGATTATTCGCTTTTTCCGGACGATTTTCCCGGATTTACTCCCAAAGTAGCGGTGAAACAAGGCGATTCCGTACAAGTCGGAACTCCGGTTATGTATGATAAAAACCGTCCTGAAATCAAAATTGTTTCTCCGGTTAGCGGAGAAGTGATTGCTGTCAATCGGGGAGAAAAGCGTAAACTGTTGAATATCGTCATTCGTTCATCCTGTCATCCCGCGCTTGACGCGGGATCCCCTGAAAATAATCCACTATTAAACGGGGGATTGCGGATCGAGTCCGCAATGACAATCTTATCTTCCCCGGAAACGATTAAATCAACGCTTGCCGAAGCAGGAATAATGGCTTTTATCAGGCAGCGTCCGTATGACATCGTTGCCGACCCGAAAGATACTCCACGCGATATTTTTGTACCGGGGTTTTATTCCACGCCTTTGGCTCCCGATTTGGATTTTATATTAGAAAATCAAGAGGACGATTTTCAAACAGGTTTAGATGCTTTGGCTGCCCTTACTTCCGGAAAAGTGTATTTGGGTATCAGTAACAACACTCGAAACGCTTGCTTGAAAAGTGCGAAGAATGTAGAAATTGTTACTTTTGAAGGACCGCATCCGGCAGGTAACGCAGGCGTTCAAGCCAATCACATAAAGCCCGTAAGCAAAGGCGATATTGTGTGGACAATTAATCCGGCACACGTTTTGTTTATCGGACGATTGTTTAATAAAGGTGTAATTGATTTCAGCCGTTGGGTAGCGCTCACCGGGTCGGAAATTAAACCTGAAGCGAGGGCTTATTATTCAATGCTTCCGGGCGTTCAAATCGGAGAATTTATAAAAGACTGCACGCAATCTACTCACGAACATTTACGCTATATCAGCGGAAATGTTTTGACCGGAACTTCCATTGCAAGCGATGGCGCTTTGCACGCCTACGACAATCAAATAACAGTGATTCCGGAAGGCGACCATACCCACGAGTTTTTGGGCTGGGCGGCTCCCGGCTTCGACAAGTTCTCGGCAAACCGCAGTTTTCCGTCTTTCTTTACCAATCTGATTGCTAAAAAAGAGTATACAATCGATGCACGCATCAAAGGCGGACTTCGTGCGATGATTATGTCGGACGAATGGGGCAAAGTTTTTCCGATGGATATTCTTCCCGAATATTTAATTCGTGCAATTCTCACTTCAGATGTGGAAAAAATGGAAAATCTGGGGATTTATGAAGTAGCCCCCGAAGATTTTGCCTTATGTGAATTTGTAGATACTTCAAAAATGGAATTACAGTCAATCGTTAGGAAAGGATTGGATTGGTTATCGGTAGAAATGAGAGATTGAGAGGGTTTGTCATTGCGGGCGTAGCGTAGCGAAGACCCGCAATCCCCTGAGAAATGAAAGAACAAATAATTATATGAAGATATTACGAAACTATTTAGATAAAATTAAACCGAATTTTGAAGAAGGCGGCAAACTTTCGATGTTTCATTCGCTGTACGAAGGAATGGAAACCTTTCTTTTTGTCCCCGCGAAAACTTCAAAAACAGGGGTTCACATTCACGATGCCGTCGATTCCAAGCGGGTGATGTCCATCGTTGTGATTGCTTTGTTGCCCTGTCTGCTCTTCGGAATGTATAATACCGGTTACCAGCATTATTTGGCAATCGGTGAAACGACCGGTTTTTGGGCAACTTTCGTATATGGTTTGTTAGCGGTTTTGCCCATTGTTGCGGTTTCCTACATAGTCGGTTTGGGAATTGAATTTACAGTTGCCCAATGGAAAGGACACGAAATTCAGGAAGGTTTCCTCGTTTCCGGTATGCTGATTCCGTTGATTGTTCCCATTGACACTCCTTTGTGGATGATTGCCATAGCGACTGCTTTCGCAGTTATCTTCGCCAAAGAGGTTTTTGGAGGAACAGGATATAATATATGGAATGTGGCGTTAATCACCCGCGCTTTCCTGTTTTTCGCCTATCCTTCCAAGATGTCGGGCGATACCGTATTCGTAAAAACAGGCAGCATCTTCGGAATGGGCGGCGGTCAAACCATTGATGCTTTTTCCGGCGCTACGCCTTTGGGGCAAATCGGAACAGCCACCTCCTCCATTCAAATCACAGATACGGTCGGACATCCTTTGGACTATTGGGATTTGTTCATCGGACTTATCCCCGGCTCTGTCGGTGAAACCTCTAAACTGTGTATCCTCTTGGGAGCAATACTCTTATTGGCGACAGGAATTGCAAGTTGGCGAACGATGATTTCGGTTTTCGCGGGAGGTATATTGACCGTACAGTTATTCAACGCTATCGGGACAACGCCTGCTATGTTGGTTAATCCATTGGAACAAATCCTTTTGGGTGGGTTCGCTTTCGGAGCGGTGTTTATGGCAACCGACCCTGTTACTTCCTGCCGGACAGAAACCGGAAAGTACATTTTCGGCTTTTCGGTCGGGATATTTGCGATGATGGTCAGGGTGTTGAATCCGGGTTATCCCGAAGGAATGATGTTGGCAATTCTGTTTATGAATTCGTTTGCTCCGCTGATTGATTATGCAGTAGTAGAAATGAATATCAAGCGAAGGTTAAAAAGGAGAACGCCCCTAAATCCCCTGAAGGGGACTTAAAAACTCCCCCTTTAGGGGGCTGGGGGGTAAAAATAATGCTTAATGATTAATTTATGAACAAAGAAAGTAATTTATATACAATAATTTATTCGGCAATAATCGTGATTGTTGTTGCCGTAATGCTTGCTTTTACGTCTGAATCGCTCAAAGACAGGCAAAGGAGGAATGAGAGCATTGATAAAATTCGCCAAATACTGACCTCAATCAATATCGCATCTACCAATTCGGACGCAGAACAATTGTTTGAAAAGTATATTGTTGATTCTTATTTGGTTAATTCTCAAGGCGAAAAAGTTCCGGGCGATGCTTTTGAAGCCAAATTGTCGGTCGAATTGACGAAACCCGAAGCGGAACGGAAATATCCTGTATTCGAATCCATCATAGATGGAAATAAAAAATACATTCTATCTATGCGTGGCACCGGATTGTGGGGACCTATTTGGGGATTTATTTCTTTGGACGATGACAAGAATACAGTCTTCGGTGCATCATTTGGTCACGAAGGTGAAACGCCGGGTTTGGGCGCCGAAATCGACAGACCGTTCTTTAGACAATCATTCGTCGGGAAACGGTTTTTCAACGCCGATAATAAATTCACTTCCGTTGCCATCGTCAAGCCCGGTCAATCGGCACAGGGACAGGATTATGTAGATGGTATATCGGGAGGAACCGTTACAAGTCAAGCCGTAAATGAAATGCTGAAAGCAAGCATAGGCTCATACGAAATGTTTTTAAGAAAATAGATATGAAATTAAAGAATAGAGACATATTATGTAATCCGTTAAGTAAAAACAATCCGGTAACGGTACAAATGCTGGGCATCTGTTCGGCATTGGCGGTAACAAGCAAGTTAGAACCGGCTGTCATTATGGCAATTTCCGTAGTGTTCGTGATTTCTTTTGCCTGTCTGATTCTTTCGCTGTTGCGCAACACAATACCGAGCCGCATACGGATTATTATCCAGTTGGTAGTAGTCGCTGCTTTGGTAACGATTATCAGTGAGATACTCAAGGCTTTCGCTTATGACGTAAGTAAACAGTTGTCGGTGTTTGTGGGATTAATCATCACAAACTGTATTGTTATGGGACGTATCGAAGCCTTCGCTTTGGCAAATAAACCGTTTCCTGCTCTGTTAGATGGGATTGGCAATGGTTTGGGATATGGTATTATTTTGGTATTGGTCGGATTTTTTCGCGAGTTGTTTGGAGCCGGTACGCTGTGGGGAGTGCAAGTTGTTCCCGATGCTTTTTACGAAGCCGGATATGCCAACAACGGATTTGTGATTCTTCCGCCGATGGCATTGATTGTAGTCGCCTGTATCATTTGGGTACAACGGGCAAAAGATAAAAATTTACAAGAAGCAAACTGAAAATGAATTGTCATCCCGCGCTTGACGCGGGATCCCCTGAAAAAGAAAAGGGGATTGCGGGTCAAGCCCGCAATGACATTCGATAATTAATAATTTTTAATTAAATACAGATGCAAGACCATTTAAATATATTTGTTCGTTCCATTTTTGTGGAAAATATGATTTTCGCGTACTTTTTGGGTATGTGCTCATTCTTAGCCATATCAAAAAACGTGAAAACCGCTATAGGACTGGGTATCGCAGTCATCTTCGTGTTGATTGTTACCGTTCCCGTTAATTACTTATTGGAAAATTACGTGCTGAAACCGGGCGCTTTGAGTTGGTTAGGTTCGGCATTTGAAGAGGTGGACATCAGTTTTCTCAGTTTCATTCTTTTCATCGCGGTAGTTGCCTCAATCGTTCAATTATTGGAAATGATTATCGAAAGATTTTTGCCTGCCTTATATAATTCATTGGGTATATTCCTCCCTTTGATAGCGGTGAACTGTGCCATTTTGGGAGCCAGTCTTTTTATGCAGCAAAAAGATTTCCCCAATGTAGGCGTAGCAATGTCTTACGGATTGGGTTCGGGCATCGGCTGGCTGCTTGCCATTGCCGGAATGGCGGCTATCAGAGAGAAACTGAAATATTCCGATATTCCCAAACCATTGAGAGGACTGGGAATTGCATTTATTATTACTGCATTGATGGGAATTGGATTTATGAGTTTTTCCGGAATAAAAATATGAATTCACGTCATTGCGAGGAGGAACGACGAAGCAATCCAGAATATAGATTGCTTCGGGCTATTGCCCTCGCAATGACGAAGTACAAAAAAATAGAAACTATATAGTTATGACAATAATCGTTAGCATAGTCGTTTTTCTCATTCTTACTTTGATATTCGTAGGGGTATTGTTATTGGCAAAAAGCCGGCTGACTCCTTCGGGAAATGTGAAAATCGTCATCAATGAAGACAAAGAAGTTGAAACGCCGCGCGGCGGAAATGTTTTATCAACGCTACAGTCAAAAGGTATTTTCCTCTCCAGCGCTTGCGGAGGAGGAGGCACTTGCGGACAATGCCGCCTGCAAATAGTCGATGGCGGAGGTGAAATTCTTCCGACCGAAACGGGATTTTTTACTCGCAAACAGATTAAAGACCATTGGCGTTTGGGCTGCCAGACAAAAGTGAAAAACGATTTGGATATTCGCGTACCGGAAGAAATTTTCGGCATCAAGGAATGGGAATGCGAAGTGGTTTCCAACTACAACGTAGCCTCTTTCATCAAAGAATTTGTAGTCAAACTGCCCGATGGCGAACACCTGAATTTCAAACCGGGTTCGTACATACAAATCAAAGTGCCTCGTTACGAAACGCCTTTTTCGATATTCAATATTGAAGCCCGTCCGGAAGCGGGACGCGATGCCGACCGTTTTCGTTCGGAATGGGACAAGTTTAAAATGTGGGACTTGACCGGCAAAAATGCAGAAGAAAATGTCAGGGCTTATTCTATGGCAAACTATCCGGCAGAAGGCGATATTGTGATGTTGAACATCCGTATTGCTACTCCTCCTTTTGACCGAGCAACAGGAACTTGGAAAGCGGGGATTGACCCGGGTATTTGCTCTTCCTTTATTTTCGGTTTGAAACCCGGCGACAAAGTTCAGGTTTCAGGTCCTTATGGCGATTTTCATATTTTGGATACCAAAAGCGAAATGTTGTACATCGGAGGAGGGGCAGGAATGGCTCCGCTGCGGGCACAATTACTGCATCTTTTCCATACTCTGAAAACGACCGACCGTAAAATCTCGTACTGGTATGGCGCTCGTTCAAAAAACGAACTGTTCTACGAAGAAGATTTCCGCCGGATTGAAAAAGAATTTCCGAATTTCCAATTCAATGTAGCATTGAGCGAACCGCTGCCCGAAGATAATTGGACAGGTTATGTGGGGTTTATTCATCAAGTAATATTAGACAATTACTTGGCACAACACGACGCTCCGGAGGACATAGAATACTATATGTGCGGTCCGGGACCGATGGCTAATGCGGTCAAAATAATGTTGGACGATTTGGGCGTTCCACCCGAAATGTTGCTGTTCGACGATTTCGGATAATAAATATAAAAATATATAAACAAATATTATTTAATAAAATTTAATTCTAAAAACAATGAAAACATTAAAAACTATTCTTGTATTATTTATTGCTGTCGTGGCTTTGCCTTGCTTTTCACAAAAAAACGTTGGTCTTCAACTGTATTCTTTGAGAACAGAAATGGGTAGAAATTCTGAAAACATCGAAGAAGTTATCAGAAAAGTAGGACAAATGGGTTATAAATATGTTGAAACAGCAAATTATGGAAACGGCAAATTCTACGGTTTGACTCCAGAAGAACTCAAAGCGAAATTAGCTGCTAATGGCATGTTTGCGCTTTCTTCTCATACCGGTAGGCCATTGGCTTCGAATATTTCAGAAACCAATTGGGACGAGGTATGGGCTTGGTGGGATCAAAGTATTGCCGATCATAAAGCAGCCGGTATGAAATACATTATCACTCCATCCATGCCTACGCCTGAAACCCTGGAAGATCTGAAAGCCTATTGTGATTATTACAACCAAGTTGGAGAAAAATGTGCTGCTGCCGGATTAAAATTCGGCTATCACAACCATGCTTTTGAATTTGAGAAAAGATACCCCGATCCCAACAGAACGGCTGAAACGAATAATACCGGCGCTCCATCTCGGAACCGAGCTCCTCAAATTGTAATGTACGAATACATGGTAGAAAATACCGATCCTTCCAAAGTTTTCTTTGAAATGGATGTTTATTGGGTAGTAAGGGGGCAACGTTCGCCGGTTGATCTTTTCAATAAATATCCGGGTCGCTTCCTCGTATTACATATCAAAGACAATAAGGAATTAGGCAGGAGCGGTATGGTTGGATTTGACGCTATCTTTAATAATATTGAAACTTCCGGAGCAAAATACCTTATCGTTGAAGTTGAAAACTACGACTTTCCTCCTTTTGAATCGGTAAAAATGAGTTTGGACTATCTGAACAATGCCCCTTTTGTGAAAGCGGATTATTCGAAATGATGAGAGGGGATTTCTCTTACACATAACTTTGTTTTCTGGATTGCTTCGTTTCTCGCAATGACGCGATGAATACACCGTCATTGTGAGGGTGATAGCCCGAAGCAATCCGGATTTTGTAGTTATTTAATGTAATCTATATAAACAAGAAAGCGACTGTTCAAAAACGAGCAGTTTCTTTTTTGTTGTCCACGCTCTATTCCTCAATTCGCGTATGAGTAAATGTATTGGTATCAGTTTTAAGGATGAGTATGATTATAAGCGCCGTCTGGATTAATATCAACACTGCATTTTCTGACTTTTTAATCCGAATTACAAAATAAATTCGTACTTTTGCGGATTAAAAGAGAGTATATGATGGAAGAAAACGTTCTTTTTGAAGAAAATAAAAAAAGCCTGAATTTCATAGAAACCATTGTCGAAAAGGATTTGGCGGAAGGTAAGAACAACGGAAGACTGCAAACCCGTTTCCCGCCGGAACCCAACGGCTACCTGCATATCGGTCATGCAAAAGCGATTTGTATGGATTTTGGTATCGCTCAAAAATATGGCGGAATTTGTAATTTGCGTTTCGATGATACAAATCCGTCCAAAGAAGATACGGAGTATGTCGATTCCATTATGGAAGACATTCAATGGTTGGGGTTTCAGTGGAATGAAGTCTTTTATGCTTCCGATTATTTTCAGCAACTTTGGGATTTTGCCGTCGAACTGATTAAAGCAGACAAAGCATATATCGACGAACAATCGTCCGAACAAATTGCTCAACAGAAAGGTACGCCGACACAAGCCGGCACAAACAGTCCTTTCCGTAACCGTCCCATCGTGGAAAGTTTGACGCTGTTCCAAAAGATGAATACAGGAGAAATTCCCGAAGGCGCTATGGTGCTGCGGGCTAAAATTGATATGGCAAATCCGAATATGCACTTCCGCGATCCGATTCTCTACAGGGTAATCAATACTCCGCATCACCGGACAGGAAGTACGTGGAAAGCCTATCCGATGTATGATTTTGCACATGGTCAATCGGATTATTTTGAAGGAGTTACTCACTCGATATGTACTTTGGAGTTTGAAGTACATCGTCCGCTGTACGATTGGTTTGTCGATGAACTGAAAAAAATACGTCCGGAAGACGGGGAGTATCGTCCGCGTCAATTTGAATTTAACCGTTTGAGTATGACCTATACCGTTATGAGCAAACGTAAATTGTTGCAATTGGTTAAAGAAAATATCGTTTCCGGTTGGGACGACCCGCGTATGCCGACACTGTGCGGATTTCGCAGGAGGGGATATACTCCCGCCGCTATTCACAAATTCATTGATAAAATCGGTTATACCAAATTCGACGGAATCATTGATTATGCTTTATTGGAACATTCTATCCGCGAAGAACTGAATGCAAAAGCCAAGCGGGTGTCTGCCGTTCTCGATCCGGTGAAATTGATTATCACCAACTATCCGGAAGATAAAACAGAGATGATGGAAGCCGTTAATAATCCGGAAGATGAAACAATGGGAACGCACGAGATTGCTTTTACGCGGGAATTGTTCATCGAGCGGGAAGATTTTATAGAAGAAGCCCCGAAAAAATTCTTCCGATTGACTCCCGGTCAGGAAGTCCGCTTGAAAAATGCGTATATTATCCGCTGCACCGGTTGTAAAAAAGACGAAGCGGGAAATATCATTGAAATATATGCCGAATACGACCCGCAGACCAAGAGCGGAATGTCGGAAAGCAACCGGAAAGTAAAAGGTACACTCCATTGGGTTTCGGTCGAACACAGTATTCCGGCTGAGGTACGCCTGTATGACCGTTTGTTCTCGGTCGAAAATCCAAACGAAGGAAAAGACGTCGATTTCCGTAATTTGTTAAATCCCGATTCATTAAAAATATTAAGTAACTGCCGTCTTGAAAAAGAGTTAGCGACTGCTGCTCCTTTAGAAAACTTTCAATTTCAACGCTTGGGTTATTTCAATGTTGATCCGGATTCTACGAAAGAAAAATTGGTGTTTAACCGGACAGTTTCTTTGAAAGATTCGTGGAGTAAGATTATAAAGAATGAGAAATAATGATGGATTATATTTACAATCATTTCGACAGTGAATCCGGCGAATCGTATCCCGATTTCTTCTTTGAATGGGACGATGCCGTTAATTCCGGCAATAAACCGGGTTTCTATGAACCCGAAGAATTGACCGAAATTATCGAAATATATATCATCAATAACCAACCCAAACGAGCCAAACAAGCCATTAACTATGCTTTACGGATTTATTCGGAGGACGACGAAATCCTCTACGAAATCCTTTTATTGTTGAACGATTATGAGCGTTGGAACGACCTTCTTGCGGTTTGCGATCGCTACAAAGAAGAATCAGATGTTTGGATAGACGGTCATCGGCTGACTGCACTGCTTCATTTGGGAATGGAAGAGGATACATTTATCTTTTTCCAAAAATTAAAAACGAAATACGCAGGAAGTAACGAAGACCTGTCCATCATCTATCAAGCAATGGGCGAAGCGCTCTTTGAAGTGGACTTGTTCGATTCTGCTGTCGAGATTATTCAAGAAGCCATTGATAATCTGGAGGAAGACATTGATTTTTACTGGTTGCAACTGCAATGCTTCACATCGTTGGAAAGTAAAGAAGAAGTATTGAAATTAGCCGAAATTCTTCAAAAACTAAATCCTTTGGATGCAGAAACGTGGCTGAATTTGGGACTTGCTTTTCAAGATATTGGCGACAAGGAAAGAGCCATCGAGTCTTTTGAATATGCTCAATCGCTCGGACACGACCCCGAAGAAGTGCTGATACATCTGATTAATGCTTACGAGAAAAACAAGGATTTCGACAAAGCAATGGAAAAAGCCAAAGAATACTTGGACTTGTATCCCGACAGTTATGTGATGAATATGATGGCAATTAAGTTAAATTCCGAAATGGAAAACTGGAAAGACGCTTTGAAATACGTTGATGAAGCGCTCAAACAAACGCCGAACATAGAGTCGCTTTATTTATACAAAAGTAATTTTCTTATTCATTTGGACGATTTTACAAGGGCAAAATTGGTTTTGATGGAAGGATTGAATAATACAAAAGACTCGAAAGGCTATTTGTCAAAAAAATTATCCAAATTAAACAGACAATATCCCGATTATTAATTATCAATTGATAATTGACAATTAAAAATAATATTTATGGCAAAAATAAAAGGAAGTGTAGTTGTCAATACCGAACGATGCAAGGGCTGCGGATTATGTATCGTAGCCTGCCCCTGCGATGTATTGGAATTGGCAAAAGAAGTGAACAGCAAAGGATACAACTTTGCGAAAATTAAAAATTCGGACGAATGTATTGGTTGTGCCAATTGCGGATACGTATGTCCCGATGGTTGTTTAACCGTTTATAAACTAAAAGATAAAAACTAAAAACTATAAGTTTGGCGTTTTTAGTTTTTTACTTAAAATATTTTATGGAAGAAATAAGATTAATGAAAGGAAACGACGCGATTGCTCATGCAGCCATTCGCTACGGGACAGACGGATATTTCGGCTATCCCATTACTCCTCAATCGGAAATAATGGAAACACTCATGGACGAAAAACCATGGGAAACAACCGGTATGGTTGTGCTTCAGGCAGAAAGCGAAGTGGCGGCAATTAATATGCTTTATGGCGGTGCCGGCTGCGGAAAGCGAGTGATGACTTCCTCGTCCAGTCCGGGAATCAGTTTGAAACAGGAAGGCATTTCATATATGGCAGGGGCAGAATTGCCTGCGTTGATTGTGAATATCATGCGTGGCGGACCGGGATTGGGAACCATTCAACCCAGTCAAGCCGATTATTTTCAGACCGTAAAAGGCGGTGGACATGGCGATTATCGAGTGATTACGCTGGCTCCGTCTTCCGTTCAGGAAATGGCTGACCATGTAGCGTTGGGATTTGATTTGGCGTTCAAATACAACAATCCCGCCATGATTTTAGCCGATGGCGTTATCGGTCAAATGATGGAAAAAGTGATTCTTCCCGAACAAAGACCCCGCAAAACAGAAGACGAAATCCGGAAAGAACAGCCTTGGGCTACTTTGGGAAAAACCAAAGACCGTAAACCGAATATCATTACTTCTCTCGAATTGGACTCGTCCATTATGGAGCGTAACAATATCCGTTTTCAAGAGAAATACAAAATAATCGAAGAAAATGAAGTCATCTATGAAGAATGGCTTTGCGATGATGCCGAATACTTGATTGTAGCGTTTGGGTCAGCGGCTCGCGTCAGCCAAAAAGCCGTAGAAATGGCAAGGGAAGAAGGAATGAAAGTCGGACTTTTCCGTCCGGTTACGCTTTGGCCCTTCCCCAAAAAGCAGTTATACGCATACAGTAAAAAGATAAAGGGTATTCTGACCGTTGAATTAAATGCCGGTCAGATGATAGAAGATGTCAAGTTAGCAGTTGAATGTAAAGTTCCGGTCAATCACTACGGACGTTTGGGCGGTATCGTTCCAACTCCCGATGAAGTGATGGAGGAATTAAGAAAATTGAAATAAACTTCCGTCATTGCGAGGGCAATAGCCCGAAGCAATCCCGTAAAATCAGCAATTTGGATTGCTTCGCTCCGCTCGCAATGACGAATAAGAAATTATAGATTATGGAAATAAATATAATAAAGCAAGAAAATTTGGTTTACGAAAAACCGCGTTTGATGAACGACCGTCCGATGCACTACTGTCCGGGTTGCAGTCATGGCGTTGTCCATAAACTGATTGCGGAAGTCATTGATGAAATGGGCATGGAAGAAAAAACCATCGGAGTTGCTCCGGTCGGTTGTGCCGTTTTCGCTTACAATTATTTAGACATCGATTGGCAGGAAGCCGCCCATGGACGCGCTCCGGCATTAGCCACTGCAATCAAACGCCTAAGTCCCGACAAGATGGTTTTCACTTACCAGGGCGATGGAGATTTAGCCGCTATTGGCACAGCGGAAACCATTCATGCCTGCAATCGTGGGGAAAACATTGTGATTGTTTTCATCAACAATGCAATCTACGGAATGACCGGCGGTCAAATGGCCCCCACCACGCTTCCGGGAATGAAAACATCTACCTGTCCCCACGGGCGAAGCATCGAATTGAATGGTTATCCTTTGAAAATATCCGACTTGTTAGCCCAATTAGACGGAACTTGTTTGGTTACTCGTCAGTCGGTTCATACGGCAGCGGCTGTCAAAAAGGCAAAAAAAATGCTTCGGAAAGCATTTGAAAACTCCATGGCAGGAAAAGGAACTTCCGTAGTGGAATTCGTATCCAACTGCCCCTCCGGCTGGAAACTAACGCCGGAACAGGCAAATAAGTGGTTGGTAGAAAATATGTTCCCAAAATATCCTTTGGGTGATTTAAAAGATATTTGATTTGGGCTTATCTCTGTACGGGTATTATGAAAGTTTATATTTATATAATCTTCTGTATATGTTTTGGTTTATTTTTGAATACTTGTACTTCATCATTAATGCAAGAGATTACTCGCTATGATATTCTTTTATTACGAAGCAGCAAAAGTGATTTTTCCTTGACTGATTCACTTACATGTACTTACATACCTCTTGAAACAAATAATAATTGTCTTATTGGAGATATACACAAAATCATTTTGTCTTCAGGTTATTTTCTGATTCAATCAGATGAAAATTTATTTCAATTTGATATTAATGGTAAGTTTGTTCGCAAGATAGCTTCTCAAGGCCGGGGTCCGGGTGAATATTTAGGGATTACAGATTATTCAGTTGATGATTCAACATTACACATACATATTCTGGATGTATATGGTCAAAAAATTGTTATATACAATATGTTAGGAGAATTTATCGAGGAAAAAAAATGTGAAAATATGTGGTCAAGCTTTGAGGTTTTTAATAATATGTATATAGCTCATCCATTAAACTTTTTTGGAAATGAACCATGTATGTTAAAAATAATTGATGAAAATGATTCTACAACTTGTATCCCAAATAATCTTATCATAGATAAGCAAGATTTTTTTCTTGTTTCCAATGTGAAAAATTTTCAAAAGACAGGTGAGGAGTTTATTTTTCAACAACAATTTAATGATACCGTCTACCGATTTAATCCTGACACTAAAACATTTTCTGCGTGTTATTATTTTGATTTTAAGAGTGCTAAACTACCGGCCGGTTTATTAGAAAATTCAAGCAGTTTTGATAATCAATCTTCTATTTACGGCTATATATTTGATATTACGGAAAGCAACGAATATATTTTCTTATCGATATTCTACAGGGAAAAGCTCGAAAAATATGTAATTAATAAAAAAAACAATAAAACATATTTTGTTAAAAAAAATAATCAAAATATAAATATTTGGCCAAAGTGGAGTAACGAAAAAGATGTATTAATGGACTATATTCAAACTGTACAATTTATGGATAATAAAGAGAAAATATATGATGATAACATAAAAAAAAATATTTCTAAATTAGACGAAGATTCAAATCCTGTGATAGTTATTATGAAGCAAAAAATGTAGAATATATGCATAAATCATAATTAAATGCTTTTAAGTTTTAAAACACGAAATAATATTGTAACCCTTCGGTGAAGGCCGTCTTTCCTATCATTACAATCGACATCGTAGAAATATAGAAATCCAGAAAACGTCTTTTATCTCTCCCTTTTTTCATTTCTCCGTTTTTTTTAATAATTTTGTCGTTCGATAATGAACCTCTCAAACTAACAATTTATGAAACACGAAATAATTATTGCCGGTTTCGGCGGACAGGGGGTGCTTTCTATGGGAAAAATCCTTGCTTATTCCGGATTAATGGAAGACATGGAAGTAGCTTGGTATCCTTCCTACGGAC
>Ga0082212_10005588_pt1 | contig 15362 bp, 12 predicted proteins | sample TergutNt197P3_FD_71548 | JGI IMG/M metagenome (GOLD analysis project Ga0082212, IMG submission 71548) | Neocapritermes taracua P3 segment gut microbial communities from Petit-Saut dam, French Guiana - Nt197 P3 | ecosystem: Host-associated > Arthropoda: Insects > Digestive system > Gut ...
TGGCGGTGGTGGCCTCCGGCCTGATGGGCACGGTTTCCGGCTCCTCCGTGGCCAATGTCTGCACCACCGGCATGTTCACCATACCCCTGATGAAGAGCGTGGGCTACCGGGGGCATTTCGCCGGCGCGGTGGAAGCCGTGGCTTCCACGGGCGGGCAGATCATGCCCCCGGTCATGGGCGCGGTGGCCTTCATAATGGCCCAGATGCTGGGGCGTCCCTACATGGAAGTGGCGGTGGCGGCCGTCATTCCCGCCCTGCTGTATTACGCGGCGGTCATGGTCCAGGTGCATTTCGAAGCCCGGCGCCTGGGTCTTAAGGGCCTGCCCCGGGAAAGACTGCCCAAAGCCTGGAAACTCCTGAAAACCAAGGGGTTTCTGCTCCTGCCCCTCGCGGCGATCATCTATTTTCTGCTTTCCGGCAATACGCCCCTTAAGGCCGCTTTTTACGGCATCCTGGTGTGCATCCCCCTGTCCTGGCTGAACCGGGAGACCCGGCTGACCCCGAAAAAACTGGTGGAAGCCTTCGAGGCCGGGGCCAGGTCCTCACTCTCCGTGGCCTGCGCCTGCGCCTGTGTGGGCATGATCGTGGGCACGGGCACCCTCACGGGCCTGGCCCTGCGCGTGGCCGGCGGCATAGTGGACCTGGCCGGCGGCATAGTGGGTCTGGCCGGCGGCATAATGGACCGGGCCGACGGCCTGCTCCTGGCCACGCCTGTGCCCGGCGGCATTGCGGCCCTGGCCGGCGGCATAGTGGACTTGGCCGTGGATTGCGGCATAGTGGACTTGGCCGGCGGCATAGTGAACCTAGATGGCGGCCTGCTTCTGCTCACGACGTTGCTCCTGACCATGTGCGCCAGCATCCTCCTGGGCACCGGGCTGCCCACCACGGCCAACTTCATAGTCACCAGCACCATGGTCGCCCCGGCCCTCTTTAAGCTGGACGTCTCGCCCCTGACCGCCTATATGTTCGTCTTCTACTTCGGAATAGCCGCGGACCTCACCCCGCCCGTGGCCCTGGCCGCCTATGCCGGAGCCGGCATTGCCGGCGCGGACCCCATGCGGACCGGGGTCAAGGCTTTCCAATTGGCCTTGGCCGGATTCCTGGTGCCGTATATTTATGTTTTCCACCCCATCCTGCTCTTCGACGGGCATTTCACCCTGGAACTGTTCCAATCCGTATTTACGGCCCTCTTGGGCGTATTTCTACTGTCCATGACCACCATAGGTTTTTACAAGTCACAGGTGTACTGGCTGTTGCGCCTTCTGGCCCTGGCCGGCGCTCTCAGCCTACTCACCCCCGGCACAACATCGGACCTGTTCGGGCTGGCCTGCCTGGCCTTCATCCATTTTTTTCAGACGGCCAAGGCGAAATACAAAGAGTATAAGATCACTCATCCAACAACCCCCAAGGAGGGCCTCAAACATGAATCTTAAAAAAGCGTTTATCCCGGTTTTGGTATTGGGCATTCTCGGACTGGCCCCCGCCGTCCAGGCCGAAGAATTCGTTTCCATCGCCACGGGCGGCACGTCCGGCACTTACTACCCCATAGGCGGGGCCATGGCTAAGGCGGTCAGCGACAACAGCGACATCAAGGCCACGGCGGAAACCGGCAACGCCTCGGTGGCCAACATCAACCTGATCAGCGACGGCGAAATAGCCCTGGCCTTCGCCCAGAACGACACTTGCTACTGGGCCTTCAACGGCCAGCACATGTTCGAAAAGCCCCTTAAGAACCTGCGCGCGGTGACCGCTCTTTACCCGGAACATGTGCAGCTTATCGTGACCAAGGGCGCGAACGTGAAAACCCTGGCCGATCTGAAAGGCAAAAGAGTCGGCGTCGGCGCTCCCGGGTCAGGTGTGGAAGCGGACGTGCAGGCCCTTTTCCAGGTGGCCGGCCTGAAATACGAGGACATGAAAGTGGATTTCCTGGATTTCGGGGCCACCACCAACCGTTTCAAGGACGACCAGATCGACGCCGGCTTCGTCGTGGCCGGCTACCCCACGGCCTCCATCATGGACTTGGCCAACACCAAGGATGTGACTCTGGTGAGCTTTGACGAAAAACTCATGGCCGACCTGGTGAAAGCCCATCCCTATTTCGTGCCCGACAAGGTTCCCGGCGGCACTTACAAGGGCATGGACGCGGATACCCCCACCCCGGCCGTGATGGCCCTTCTCATCACCCATGACCAGGTGGCCGAAGACGTGATCTACAAGTTCACCAAGGCCCTGTTTGAAAACCTGGACACCGTGCACGCCGTCCACGCCAAGGCCAAGGAGATCACCTTGGAGACCGCCCTGACCGGCCTGACCGCGCCCCTCCACCCCGGCGCGGCCAAGTATTACCAGGAAAAGGGCCTTAAGCTGCCCCAATAGAGCTTCAAGCGCGCTTTAAAGGCCGGCGAAGCCGGCCTTTAAAGCGTTGCCCTATGGTGACCACCCTCTCCGCCCTGGCCTACCTGGCCCTGATTTTGTTCCTGGCCGGGGGCCCGCCGAAATCCTGGCGCGGCCGCCCCGGGCCGGCCATAGGACTGGCCGGCCCGCTGGCCGGTTTTTTGTTTCTGCCCAATGACAGCCTGCCGCCTTTTTTGGATTTCGCCTGGTCCGGGCCGGCCTATTGGCTGACCCTGGCCCCCCTCGGACGGACAACGCGCGGCCGGGATTCCGAAACCTGGCTCCAACTATTGGTTTTGATCCCGGCCTGGCTTTTTTTGTGCTTTTACGCCCTCAAACGCGGTCTGCCCGGGGACCTGCCCGGCTTAGGCATTTTCGCGGCCACCCCGCTTTTGACTCAAGCCGGGCTCAAGGCCGGCCTGGGCCTTATCTGCCTGTTCCTGGCCCTGGGTCCCCTGGCGGCCCGCCGGGAAGCCGACAGCCCGGCCCCGCTCCTGACCAGGTTTTCCATCAGCGCCTTTTTGATCACTGTTTTTTTCCCCTTCAGCCTGTCCGGCCTTTTCGGGGCGCCTAGATTATTCGGCCCGAGCCTGGACTTTTTCCTGTTCTGGGGCAAGGTCTTTCTATTGAACCGCGTCATTGCCCCCCGCCTGGCCAAGGCCGGACGGACGGCCGCCGTCCTCTGGGCCGTGGCCGGAATCTCCCTCTTGACCGCTGAAATGTTTGGTCATTGAAATTCGAGCCGCCTGAAAGGGCCGATCGTCGGGGCTGGCGAAAAGGTGATTTGTGGAGTAAGATAGACAGACTTTGGTTGGAGACCATGAAAAGAGACCCTAGGCCAAGAACAAAACCTCTAAAACACCAAAGATAATGGAGCGATTATGGGCCTCAGAGCTTACATCCTGGCTTCGCTGAGCATCCTGGCCATAGTGATCTTGATACAGATGCTCCTGAGTTGGTCTATCGCCCGGTCCATGGGCGACGATATCCGGCGGCGTTCGGAAAACCTGACCCAAGACCTCTCCGCGTCCATACGCCAAAGCGAATTCGGACGCATTGAGAAAGCCATGCAGGGCAGCGCCGTGGAAATAAAAAGCCTCATCGCGAGGACCGAGGAGGCCACTCTTCTGGCCGGCGAGTTTTACACCACCCTGAGCGAAATGGCCCGCTCTTCGGCGGCCGAGACGGACGCGGCGCGCGCCTTGATGGAACGCTACAACCGGCGAATCTTGAAAGACTATCTTCCCCACGCCTATGGTAGCGGCGCTACTTTCGAACCACGGACCTTTTCCCCGTTCGCGCCCTACCTCCAGCCTTACGGCTATTGGGAAGAGGAAGACATAGCCTACTCCGATCTCCTGATCAACGAGGAAAGCCAATCACCCGAAGACCTCACCGAGGAAGAATTGGCGGACGCCTCGGATTATGAGCGAAAACTGCCCTATTACGTCTCCTCGGTCCCGGCCGGTCATGACCGTTCCCGGCCCCTGCCGGTCAAGGTCAACTGGACCGCTCCTTATAGCGAGGAACTCAACGGTGAACTTATGATCTCGGCCACCGCGCCCATGAATTCGGACGGCCGGGTGCTAGGCGTGGTCTTTTTCGATTTGAGCCTCACGAAACTGACGGAACTGGCCCGGGAGGTGACCGCCGATATGCCCGACGGTTCCCTGGCCCTGGTTTTCAGCCTCGTCTCCAGCGAGGTTTTGGCCTCACCCGCCGCGCCCGCCTGGGCTCCGGCCGTGACCGACGACCCTCAAAATCCGGGTCAGAAGATCGTTCAACTCCTGACTCTGGATCAAGTGCCCTTCGGCCGGGAATTGACCGCCCTTTTCAGCGGACGGGCGGCGGGCGGGCGGGCCCATGATTCCATCATCCATGACGGCCGGGCTCACACCCTGTTTGTGGAGGACATCTCCGGCCTGTTCGGCCTGGCCGTGCTGATTCCCGACCAGGCCCTGTTCGTCGCGGCCGACCGGGCCGCGGCCCTGGAAAAGGAGCTTGTCCAGGCTCAACGGGCGGAAATGAATAACCTGACCTTGAGCGCGGCCGTCTCCCTGGCCCTGGTGGCCATAACTCTGGCCGTGACCAGCCTGTTCATAATGCGCATCACCCGGCACCTGGTCGACATTGTTCAAGACCTTACCAACGAGTCAGGCGACATAGGGGACTTGGCCAAGGCGGCTTCCGGATTGGCCTCAACCTTGGAGACCGATGCCGCCAGCCAATCCCGGGCTCTCACCGACACCTCGGAGTCGGTCCGGCGAATAACCGACCAGATCCGGGCCAATGCCCAGGCCACGGATCAGTGCGGCCAAGCCATGGGCCAGGTCATGGGTCAGGTCGAGGTCGGTCAGCGGGCCGTTGAGGATATGACCGGGGCCATGGAAGGCATTTCCCAGGCCACTTCGGAGATGGCCAAGACTTTGAAGACCATAGAGACCATTTCCTTTCAGACCAACCTTCTGGCTCTGAATGCGGCGGTGGAGGCGGCCAGGGCCGGGGAAGCCGGGGCCGGGTTCGCGGTGGTGGCTGACGAGGTGCGCAACCTGGCCGGCCTGACCTCCGAGGCGGCCGGGAAGACGGCTGAACTGATAGGCGAGGCCCTCCGGCAGGTGACCGAGGGACAGACGACCAAGGAAAGACTGGAGGATGGTTTTCGGGGCATTAATGAGATGGTGAGGTCCGCGGCCACGCAGGTGGAACTGATCCGAACGGCCACCCGGGAACAGGCCCAGGTCGTCGATTCGGTCGATCACTCCATCAATGACTTGAGCCTGGCTGTCCAAAGGAACGCGGAGGCGGCCAATCAGTCCTCGACTTCGGCCCAGGACCTGACGCAACGGGCCTCCTTGCTCTACGGAACGTCCCGCCAGTTGGACCAGTTGACCAACGGCCGCTCGCTTCCTTCCCAACAGCGGCGCCTGATCAAAGGGTGACGCGCCTTATGGATGGCGGACGCGCCTTGGTTATGATCGTGGATGACAACATAACCAATCTGAAGATCGCCAAGAACGCCCTGGCCGAGTCCTGCGACGTGTTCACCGTGCCGTCGGCGGCCAAAATGTTCGGTCTGCTCGAACGCAACAAACCCCATCTGATACTGCTCGATATAGATATGCCGGAAATGAACGGCCTGGACGCGATCAAACTTCTCAAAGCCAAACCGGACACGTGTGACATTCCCGTCATCTTCCTGACCGGCAAGGATGACCCGGAAAGCGAGTTGAGAGGCCTCTCCCTGGGGGCCATAGATTATATTTCGAAGCCCTTCATGCCCCAGCTTCTGCACAAGAGGGTGGAACTGCACCTCACCGTCGAGGCGCAAAAGCTCCGCCTGGAGCGGCAGGCGAAGAAGCTGGAGGCCCAGGGCGAGGAGTTGAAACTTTTCAACGAAAATCTTCAAAAGATGGTCGAAGAGAAGACCGGCAAAATTCTCAAGCTGCAAAATACAATTTTGAAGACCGTGGCCAACCTGGTGGAGAGCCGGGACGGCGTCACCGGCGGGCATGTGGAGCGCACGCAGCACGGCCTGAAGGCGCTGATAGCCGGGCTCGACGATTTGGGGCTCTACCGGGATCAGTTGCGGGAATGGGATATCGACCTTATGATCCAGTCGTCCCAGCTTCACGATGTGGGCAAGATAGCCATTGCGGACAGCATCCTGAACAAGCCGGGCCGTCTCCAAGCGGAGGAGTGGGAGGAGATGAGGGGCCACGCGGCCTTGGGCGTAAGAATCATCGAGCGCATAGAGGCCGAAACGTCGGACAGCGACTTTTTGAAGTACGCGAAAATATTTGCCTGGACGCACCATGAAAAATGGGACGGCAGCGGCTACCCGACTGGGCTCGCCGGCGAAGACATCCCCCTGCCCGGGCGGCTCATGGCCATAGCCGATGTCTATGACGCGCTCATCTCCGAAAGGCCCTACAAAACCGCCGTTTCCCACGAGGAAGCGGTTCGGATAATCCTGGAGGGCCGGGGCCGCCACTTCGACCCCGTCCTCGTGGACGTTTTCGAGCGGATGGCGGACAGGTTCGCCTTGTTCTCCTTCTCTTTACCGCCTGAGCTATGACTTCGGGCTTGGAGCGCTTTACATGAAAAAAACCTTCGAATCGTATTCGCTGCTGATTTTTTTCACCCTGGCCAGCCTGGCCGTGCTTCTAGTGGCGCTCTACTCCGGTTCGCTGGTCAATTTTTTCGTGGAGACCGGCGAATACAACATCAGGCAGCGTCTGAGCGAGACTAGCCGAAGGCTTTCCACTCTGGTCACCGCCGAGGAGCTTGACGCGTATCGTGATGTGGCGGACATGGACCGGCCGGACTATAAGGCCCTGCGCCGGAAGTTGTTCGACTTCGCCGAAGAGGCCGACGTTCTCTACGCCTATTATTTGCGTCTGGAGAATGGAAAGATGCAGTTCATCGTGGACAACGACTTTGACGAAAGCACCAGGGTCGGCCTCGACACTCCGCCCATAGACTTAAGCGAGACGCCGGGCATCCAGCCGGCGCTGGAGGGGCAGGTCGAGGTTACCACGCTGGGCGAATACACGGAAGGCTGGGACGGTCTCATGACGGGCTATGCGCCCATCTTCGGCCCGGACGGCAAGGTGGTCGCCGTCAGCGGGGTGGACATCAACGACGAAAGCATCGTCAGCGCCCGGCAGCGGGTGAGGATACTTTGGTTCCTGGAGATGGGCTCGGTCATCGTCGTTTTTGTCTGCGGCATGTTCGGCTTTTTGAAATACCGCCGCGAGGCCGCGGCGGCGAGAAACGCCAGCCAGTCCAAAAGCCTCTTTCTGTCGCGCATGAGCCACGAAATCCGCACACCCATGAACGCCATAATCGGCTTGAGCGAGCTGGCCGCCAGAGACTACGGGCAGTCGCAGGGGCTCGAATACATCGGCGGCATCAGGCAGGCCGGGAACAACCTCTTGGCCATCATCAACGATATTTTGGATTTTTCGAAGATAGAGTCCGGCAAATTGGAGATCAGGAACGCGCCTTACGAGGCGGCCTCGCTTTTCAACGATGTGCTCACGATCATCGGGGTGAGGCTAACGGAAAAAGACGTGGAATTTTCAGCCGCTTTCGCTCCGGACATCCCCGGCATCATAACCGGCGATGAAACGCGGGTGAGGGAGATTCTGCTGAATCTCTTGTCCAACGCCGTCAATTACACGGATAAGGGTTTTATAAAATTCACGGTCGGTTTCCGCCGCGAAGGCGGGAACAGCGCCGTCCTGACCTTTGAAGTCTCCGACAGCGGTATTGGCATAAAACCCGAGGATATGAGCCGCCTTTTTACCGATTTTTCCAGAATCGACGACCAGCGTGCCGTAAGCATTGTGGGGACCGGGCTGGGCCTGTCGATCGCCCGCCTGCTCTGCCAGGCCATGGGCGGCGACGTGAAAGCGGAAAGTGTTTACGGGATGGGCTCGACGTTCACGGCCACAATCCGTCAGACCGTGACGGACGGCGCCGCTCCCATGGGCTCTCTTGTGGATAAGACGGCCATGCGCACGGAGACGGGAGGCATCCGTTTTACCGCGCCTGATTTTCGCGTGCTGATCGTGGACGATAACGCGACTAATTTGAAAGTGGCCGAGGGCCTTCTGGCGCCTTACGGAATGAAGATGGAAACCTGCCTGAGCGGAAAAGACGCCCTGGCCCTGGTCAAGGCGCGCGATTACGACCTGGTGCTTATGGACCACATGATGCCTGAGATGGACGGGATCGAGACGGTGGCCGCCATCCGCGCCTTTGGCGGGCGTTTCAAGAAATTGCCCATCCTGGCCCTCACGGCCAACGTCGTGTCCGGCATGAAAGAGATGTTCCTGGCCAACGGCTTTGACGACTTTTTGTCCAAGCCCATTGAAATATCCAGGCTGGACGGGCTTATCGAACGGTGGGTTCCGGCCGAAAAACGGCGCCTTCCTGAAACCGGACCCAAAAGGGAAACCGGGGCCGAACCGCTCGAAAGCCGCCTGCCCGCGGTCGAAGGGCTTGACATCGCCAGGGGCCTGGCCGCGACCGGCGGGGTGGAAGCCGTTTATCGGTCGGTGCTGGAGATGTTCCGCCGCGACACCGCGGCCAGACTTGATTTTTTGACGGCCACGCACGCCGAAAGCGACCTGAAAAATTTTATCACGCAGGTTCACGCCCTCAAAAGCGCCTCGGCCAGCATAGGGGCGGCAGTCATTTCCGACGAGGCAAAGGCCTTGGAAGAGGCCGGCCAACGCGGGGATATGGAATCAATCCGGGCGCAGGCTCCGGTTTTTCGCGAAAACCTGGCCCGCCTTGTAGGACGCCTTAAGGCCGCCCTCGCCGCCGAATTCGACCAAGGGGCGGTCGGCCCGGGGCCGTCGAATGAGGAAATCATTCCGCTTATCTCGCGGCTCAAGGCCTCCCTTGAAGCGGAAGACGTGAGAATGGCCGATGATCTTCTGGCCGAGCTTTCAGTCAAGGCGCTCGGCGGCAAAACCGGCCGGGCGGTTTCACTTGTCTCCGACCTGGTTCTTATCTCTGATTTTGGAGAGGCCGCCAGGGTGCTGGACGATTTAATGAAGGAAGGGCTATCGTGAAACCGTTCCTTACCCCGATGCCGGGACTACAGCAAAGCCCAGAGCCCGGCCAGGATAAGGCCGCAGCCCAGGGCTGTTTTCAAACCCACCGGTTCACCCAAAAATACAGCGGCCAGGATGATGGTCAGCACCACGCTTAACTTGTCCACCGGGGCCACCTTGGAGACCGGGCCGTGTTTGAGGGCCTGGAAATAAAAGAGCCAGGAAAACCCGGTCGCCAGGCCGGACAGGACCAGGAAGACCAGGCCCCGACGATCCAGGCCGGGCAGGTCCCGCTGGGCGCCGCTCCAAAAAACCACCAGCCAGGCCAAACCCAGGGCCGCCGTGGTCCGCAGGGCCAGACCCAGGCTGGCATTGACCCCCTCCAGGCCGATCTTGGCCAGAATAGCCGTCAAGGCCGCAAACAGGGCCGCCAAGCCCGCGTAGAGCAACCACATGGCCGCCTCCCTTTAACTTTGTATCAGCGCCAGGAATCCAAGACTGTCCGGGCTACCGCGACTAAATGAACCTCCCGGGCTCCGGCGGCCAGAAGGGTCCGGGCCGCTTCGGCGGCGGTGGCCCCGGTGGTGATGACATCGTCGAACAAGAGCACCCTGGCGCCTTGGAGCGCTCCGGGGGCCGGAGCCGAAAAGGAACCCCTGATGGCCCGCTGGCGCTGCCTACGGGTCAGCACGGCCTGGGGCAGTTCGGCCTCCCTGGGCCGGCTCAGAAGCCTGGGTTCCAGGGGTCGGCCGGGAAAGGCGGCCCGGGCCAGCACCAGGGCCTGATTGAAGCCCCGCTCGGCCAAACGCCGGGGGGACAGGGGCAGGGGCACGATCACGTCCCAGGCCGGGATCTCGGGGTGGGCGGCCGTCAGACCGGCCAGGACCCGGACCTGGGTCATATCGCCGTAATATTTCAACAGGCCGATGGAACGGGCCACCGCCCCCCGGTAAACGGCCGCGGCCCTGGCTGTTTGAAAAGGGGGCGGGTCGGCCAGGCAGTCGCCGCAGAGACGGCCGGCCGAATGAAAAAAAGGGCGTCCGCAGACCGGGCAGAGGGCGGCGGGAGGAAGCTCCACCGTATCCAAACAGACGGGGCAGAAAAAAGCCCGCCAATCCGCGCCCTCCTGGGCCAGAGGCAGAGCCCGGGGACAGACGGCGCAGACCGGCGGCCAAAAAAGGTCGGCCAAAGCGGCCAGGACACCGCGGCCGATCCCGCCGGGATTCATGCGGCCCCGGCGGCCTTGAACTCCGCCCAGGTCAACCCGGCCGCCAGGCCCGGACAGGCCCGGCCCGCATCCAAAAAGGCGCTTTCCCGGGCCATCAGGGGGGGGAGGAAGGGCCAGAGACGGCAGACCGCCGGCTTGACGGGGTGGATAAGACAAAGGCCGTCGAAATTTTGGAAACGGCAGCGGCCGGCCTCGGAAAGGCCTATATCCCAGGGCGGGAGCCCGGGTTCCAGGTAAAGGCGGCCAAAGGCGGCCTCGTCAAGACCCAGAAAGGCCGCGGCGGCCCGGGCCTCGGTCTCGTCCAGGCGCACGCCCCCCCGCCCCAGGCAGCAGTCGCCACAGCGGCGGCATTCAAAGACCGGCGGACCCGGGGCGGGTTTTTCCGCGGCTCTAAACAATCCTCTGGTTGTTGGCCATAAAGGGCTGGCCGGTGGATTCCAGGACGCTGTTCCACAAGACCCCGGTCGGATCCACCTTCTTGCGCTCCCGGGTGGCCAGGGCTATGGGCACATGGACGAAATGGTCGTTCCACAGGCCGATCAAGAGATCGGTCTTGCCGGCCATGGCCGCGTGGGCCGCCTTCTGCCCCAGGTAGCTGCAATACACCCGGTCGCTGGCGTTGGCCGGGGCGCTGCGGATGATGTAGCTGGGGTCGATGTATTTGAGGTTGAGTTCCAGATTCTTGGCCTTGAAGCGGTTCTTGATGGCTTCGGCCAAAAATGAGCCTATGTCCTTATGGAGGATGTTGCCGGAGGCGTCCTGATTTTCCTCGGCGCCCTCGAAGAATTTCTGGCCGGCCCCTTCGGCCACGACGATGACGGCGTGGCCCCGGGTGGTGAGGCGTTTTTCCAGGTGGTTCAGAAGACCGCCGGGGCCGTCGAGGTCGAAGTCTATTTCAGGTATGAGAACATAGTTGGCCTCGCTCTGGGACAGGGCGGCCGTGGCGGCGATGAAGCCGGAATCGCGGCCCATGAGCTTGACCAGCCCCACCCCGTGGGGGGCGCCGTTGGCCTCGGTGTGGGCGCTGCGGATGACGTCCGAGGCGATGGCCACCGCGGTCTCGAAGCCGAAGGAACGGGAGACCAGGCTGATGTCGTTGTCGATGGTCTTGGGCACGCCCACCACCCCGATCTTAAGACCCCGGGCCTTTATCTCCCTGGCTATGGCGTGGGCGCCCTTCAAGGTGCCGTCGCCGCCTATGCAGAAGAGGATGTTGAGGTTGAGCCTTTCCAGCGAATCCACCATTTCCTCGGCGCTCTGCCCCCCCCGGGAGGAACCCAGGATGGTGCCGCCGAATTCGTGGATATGGGAGACGCTTTCGGCGTTCAAGGGCATCAGTTCATGGGCGAACTCCGGATTGAGGCCCTGGTAGCCGTATTTGACCCCCATGATGTTGACCACTCCGTAACGATAGTGGAGGGTCATCACCAGGGAACGGATGACGTCGTTCAGGCCCGGGCAGAGGCCGCCGGCGGTCAGGATGGCCGCCCGGGTCTTGGAGGGGTCGAAATAGATCTGCCGCCGCGCCCCGGCCTCTTCAAAGCTGTCCAGGGACTGGCCCTGGCTGATGGCCTGCCAGGCTTCGGGCCCTATATCCACCAACACCCGGCAGTTGTCATCGGTGAAAGAGTCCCAGGAGACCGATTCAGAGGGCCCGGTGGTCCCGTAGCCCAGGAGCGGAGAATTGATCTTGGCCGGCCCCAGGGTCTCCACGGTCAGTTCTTCCCGGACAGGCATAAGGGGCACGGGTTTCTTGTTCTTGCTTTCCCTGACCATGGGCGACTCCTTGCCGGCCTGATTTAGGACAGATAATCTTTGATGTTGACTCCCGTTTTGAGGGCATCGTCGAGAAGATAGCTGAGGAAGGCGGTGAAGGTCAGGCCGAAGGCCCGGGCCATTTTCGGAACCAGGCTCCCGGAGGTCAGGCCGGGCAGGGTGTTGGTCTCCAGAAGATGGGCCTGGCCCTCGGAGAAGATGAAATCCGAGCGGGACAGGGTCCGGCAGCCCAGGGCCCGGTGGGCATTGGCCGCCAGGCGCTGGACCTCGGAGGTTATTTCCGGGGAAACGCGGGCCGGGCAGATCTCCTCGCTCTGGCCGGGCTCGTATTTGGCCGAATAATCGAAAAAGGCGTGCCCGGGGGCGGGGATGATCTCAATGATGGGCAGGGCCGTGAGGTTGGGGGCTGAACCGACCACACCGCAGGTGAATTCCGGGCCCGGCAGGTATTTTTCCAGAAGGGCCGCGCCGCCCAGGTCGAAAACCCGGGTCAGGGCCGCGGTCAGTTCCTCTTCATGGCGGACAATGGACAGGCCCACCGAGGAACCCAGGCGCACGGGCTTGACCACCAGGGGGGAACCCAGGGTGTGGAAGGCCATGCGGGCCAGATCGGGCTCGCCGGAGGCTCCGGCCCGGGTCACGACCATGTCCGGCGCCACCGGCAGACCGGCCCCGCGGAAGACCGTTTTGGCCGCCTCCTTGTCCATGGCCAGGGCGCTGGCCAGAACGCCGCTACCGGTATAGGGCAGGCCCAGAAGCTCCATCAGGCCCTGGACCGTGCCGTCCTCTCCCAGGGGCCCGTGGAGGGCCAGGAAGGCCACGTCCAGCCGCCCGGCCTGGGCGTCTTCCGCCAGGCGGGGAATATCGGTGGCCGGGTCGTAGGAGGTGGCCGTAAAGCGGCCCTGGTCAAGATGGGCCAGGACTTCAGCTCCGGAATTGAGCGAAACTTCCCTTTCCGCCGACTTTCCGCCGCAAAGCAGCGCGACCCGGATCTTATCCATGGACGGACGGCCTCAGGCGGGCTTGACCGCGGCCACCTGGCGGGCCAGGCGGGCCGTGCGCCGGGCGGCGTTGCGCCGGTGCAGGGCGCCCTTGGCCGCGGCCCGGCCCAGGGCGCTCATGGCCGCCTTCAAGGCTTCGGCCGCGGCTTCGGGCGATTCGCCCATCGCGGCCCGCACCTTTTTCACGGCGTTCTTGACCTTGGTTTTGTTGATGCGGTTGCGGGTCCGCCGGGTCTCGCTCTGGCGGGCCCTTTTCAGGGCTGATTTATGGTTGGCCAAAATAGCCTCCTTCGTGCTATAATATTAAGTTACATTAAAGTTGGTCTTTCACGCTTAAGACTTCAAAGCCCTCAGGTAACTTTCAATTATATTAGGCCGGCCTCAGAGTTGTCAACCGGAAATTTAGCCAACCGCCAAATCGCCCGCACGGCCGGCATAGTCGGCGGGGCGACCCTACTGTCGCGGCTGACCGGCCTAGTCCGGGACCAGGTCACGGCGTCCTTCTTCGGCGACAGCCCGGCGGCGGCGGCCTTTCTGGTGGCCTTCCGCATACCCAACCTCCTGCGCCGCCTCCTGGCCGAGGGAGCCCTCACCGTGGCCTTCGTGCCGGTCTTCACCCAGACCCTGACCACCGAGGGGCCCCTGGCGGCCGGCCGCCTGTTCCGGAAAATGCTGACCCTCCTGACCCTGACCCTGGTCCTGGTCTGCGTCCTGGGGCACCTCTTCGCCCCCCAGATAATCGCCCTCCTGGCCCCGGGCTTCAGCCGGGACCCGGCCCAGATGGACCTGACCGTCCGCCTGGCCCGCTTCGTCTTTCCCTATATTTTCTTCATGGGCTTGGGGGCTCTCTTCATGGGCGCCTTAAACGCCGGCGGCATCTTCGCCGTCCCGGCCCTGGGCCCGGTCATGGGGAACCTCGCCGTCATCGCCGCGGCCTTCATCCTGGCCGCCCGCCTGGACCCGCCCATCCTGTCCCTGGCCGCTGGGGTCCTGGCGGGCGGCCTCCTCCACCTGGTCATTCAACTGCCCAGCCTCGGGAAAATGAACCTTCCCCTGGGGCCGGACTTCCGTTTTCGGGATCCGGCCGTGAAAAAGATCCTGGTCACCCTGGCCCCGGCCGCCCTGGGGGCCGCGGTCTACCAGATTTCGGTCTTCATCAACACCATCCTGGCCTCTTTTCTGCCCGGCGGCAGCATCCCCTGGCTTTACTACGCCGACCGCCTCATGCAGTTCCCCTTGGGCATCTTCACCATGGCCATAGGCTCGGCGGCCCTGCCGGCCCTTTCGCGGCTGGCCGCCTCCGGGGACCGGGCCGGCTTTCTGGCCAGCGCCCACTTCGCCCTGGCCCTGTCCTTTTTCATCACCGTGCCGGCCATGGCCGGCCTCATCGCCCTGGCCGAGCCCCTGGTGGCCTTTCTTTTCGAGCGGGGCGAATTCACCCGATCCGGCACCCTGGGCACGGCCCAGGCCCTTAAGGCCTACGCCCTGGGCCTCCCCTTCCTCTCGGGTTCTGGCATCCTGGCCCGCATCTTCTACAGCCGCCGCAACACCCGGACCCCGACCCTGGTGGCCGCCGGCTCCCTGGCCTTCGGAGCCCTGGCCGCCCTGGCCCTGATGGGCCCCTTGAGGCACCAGGGCCTGGCCCTGGCCAGCTCCCTGGCCAGCCTGGCCAACTTCATCTGGCTGTATATTCTCCTGGCCCGCCAGGACCGGGATTTCCCCCGGGGCCGGCTGGCCGTGGAAATAGCCGGCTTTTTCGTCCTGGCCGGACTCATGGGCGCGGCGGTCCGGCCCCTGTCCGGCTGGGCCCTGGCCGCGCCCGGCTTCGCCGCTTTGGCCGGCCGGACCCTGGGGGCCGTGGCCGCGGGCATCGGGCTGTATTTCGGCCTGGCCCTCCTGACCCGCCGGCCCCAGGCCGAGCCCCTGCTCCGGCTCCTTAAGCGAAAGCCCCGGCCTTAAAACGGCTTCCCTCGGTTGACATCGAACATTTTTTATGGGATTCTTTATGATTATTCACCAGCGGGAGGACAGGACAATTTCGCAACTTTTTTTGAGCGGAGACGAGGCTGTGGCCCGGGGGGCCTGGGAGGCCGGTTGCCTGGTGGCCGCGGCCTACCCCGGCACGCCCTCAACGGAGATACTGGAGGCCTTGGCCAACTGGCCGGAAGTGAACGCCCGCTGGACCACCAATGAAAAAACGGCTCTGGAACTGGCCGGGGGCGCGGCCCTGGGCGGGGTCCGGGCTCTGGCGGCCATGAAGCATGTGGGCCTGAACGTGGCCGCCGATCCCCTGGCCTCCTTCAGCTATACCGGGGTCGGCGCCGGCCTGGTGGTGGTTTCGGCCGACGACCCCGGCTGCCACAGTTCCCAGAACGAGCAGGACAACCGCCACTACGC
>Ga0082212_10006730_pt1 | contig 15362 bp, 14 predicted proteins | sample TergutNt197P3_FD_71548 | JGI IMG/M metagenome (GOLD analysis project Ga0082212, IMG submission 71548) | Neocapritermes taracua P3 segment gut microbial communities from Petit-Saut dam, French Guiana - Nt197 P3 | ecosystem: Host-associated > Arthropoda: Insects > Digestive system > Gut ...
CCACATCATCCTCAAAAATCACCGTAACTACCGATAAACCAAACAATGAGGTCGAGCGGACATCGGTTTTTCGCGGAATGGTATTCATCACCCGCATAATGGGCAGGGTTACAAATTTTTCCACCTCTTCGGCGCTGCGTCCCGACCATTGCGTAATCACGCGCACCCTTGTATTGGTAACATCGGGGTAGGCTTCTATCGGCGTGTTGAAATACGATATTACCCCTGCAACAAACAGAATTGCAGTAAGAAACAAAACCAAAACGTGGTTTTTTAACGAAAATCCTATTATGTTTTCTACGAATTTGTGCATGTTACTTCTCCTTTAATCCTGTAAAAATTAACAACTGATTTTCAACCACAACCATCTCGCCTTCAGACAATCCCGATGAAATATAAGTGATTCTGTCGTGATGACCTTGCAGGGTAACTTCTCTGATTTTATATTCGTTAGGACTGTTTTCTACTACCACAAAATACCGATTATCATCAAATATCAGGGCAGCAGAAGGAATGGAAACCAAATGAATCGTCTTTTCATTTTTCAATTTAACAATGACAGACATTTCGGGTTTAAACTTTAAATCCTTGTTATCCATAAATATACGTGCCTTCAACACTTTTTCTTCGGGGTCAAAAACCTGAGAAAGTGTGTTGATTTTGCCCGAAAAAACTTCGTCAGGATAGGATAAAGTGGTGATTTCCACTTCCATTCCTTCGCTAACAAACTGTAAATCACCTGCATACACATTGGCAACAATCCACACGCGGCTAAGGTCGGCAATGGTGAAAACGATGTCGCTGCCCTCCGCAATCGTACTTCCCGAAGAAGTATTTTTATGAACCACGTAACCCGCCATCGGCGATTTGACTGAAAATGTGCCGCTTACCCTATTGTAACCGTACATAGACATATCCATTTCCGTTTTTTGCAAGGCGGCTCGGCATTGATTCAACTGTGCCTGTGCCTCCAGCAACTCCCGCTCCGACAGCATTTTAGACTCAAACAAGGACTCGGCGGTTTTCAATTCCCGCTCGGCAATTTTCTCCTCCGACTTCAACGAGGTCAAATCTGCCTGCAACTGAGTGAGTTCCGTGCTGCGAATATCAAACAAAACCTGCCCTTTTTGCACTTTATCGCCCAACGAAAAATACGTCCGCTCGACCACGCCGTTGATAAGCGGGGCGTAATTTATGATTTTGTCGGGGTCGTACTCCACTTTTCCCGTCAGGGTCAATTCCTCTTGCCGATTACTCAAAACGGCTTTCACCGTCTTCACATTCGGGCATACATCTGGGCGACCGTTAAGTCCGCCACTACCATCCTGCTTGCCATTGTTGCAGGAATTTAAAACTATTACTGCTAATATTGTACTTATTATTTCTTTTTTTGTCATAATAAAAAAACTCTTAATTCTTAATTTATAATTGTTTAACATTTCTATTCTAAAATTTTTCTTCCATTTCGTGCATATTTATCATTTCCTTTTTTGTCAAACGACAATACATACCTGATGCCGCTGGAAATCCAAAAAGGCATTCTGTTTTCGCCGCCGCCGATGCCGTTTCCGCAGGCAAAATCCACTTGCAGATTATCGTTGATAAAATACCGCAAACCCAATTGATACGCAATTCCTGTACCGTGAATATAAGGGTCGCCCGACACAAATTCGCCCACGCCGTGCAAACCTTTGTAAATTTTTACCTGCGTTCCAATTCCCCAAGTGAGACCAAAATGATTTTCTTTATTCTCATACAGGTAAGTTCCTCCAATATTGGCGTGAATTAACACATTTTCATCTTTCCCAAAACATTGAGTAAGAGAGCCAAACACAAAAGCACCATATCCGCCCGGCACAAAAGCACCCGTTCCAAAAGGCAAATCCGTACCCGCCGCAATGGTGATGCCGGGGATACCGTTTGGTTCATAATCGCGAATTAAAAATTTAGCCTGAAGCAAAGGTGCGGTAAACGACATTTTCGTGCGATTATCGTTTTCTGATTTGGCATAACCCCAAAATGCGGCTACAGTTAATTCCGCCCAATCGTTCAAACCAAAATTCAGCGAGTGCCAAAGTTGCCCTGAATATTTGTCAATTGATAGCCAATTTGCAAATTCCATCCGTTTGCGTCCCATAAGCGTGGCATCATCGGTAATAAAAGGACGTACCGCCCACACAGAACCCACGGATAACATAGTTAATGCTATCGAAATCAAAATGGCTCTCTGAATTTTCTTTGTTATCATTCCTTCTCTTAATTCCTAATTCTTAATCAAGACCATTATTCACACTAAACTGCAATTCCGCAAAACTTGTATCCACATTCTTTTTTGCAATCAAAATCGCTTGTTTTGTGGTTTTGTATGAATCCATAAAGTCAATATATTCAAGCATATTGATGTTTTTGTTGAGTAGATTGCGCGAATAGGCTTCAAACAAATTTTCCAAATCTTCGGAAAAATCGTTATCCATCAGTTTTTTATAAAAATTGTAGTTCAACGCATAATGTTCGTAACTTTCCGAAACCTCGTGAAGAATTACATTTTTCTGATATTCAGCGTTATACTGACTTTGCTCTATACTCAATTGTGCTATTTTTATGTTTCCTTGGTTGCGGTCAAAAACGGGAATATCCAAAGCAATGCCGACACCGATAAAATTCTGCCACACACCGCCGTATCGGTCATAATTCAACCTTACCGCCACATCGGGCGACCGCTGCGATTTCTCGTACAGCAACAATTTTTCGTTGTACTTGATATTCAAATCCGACAACAAGAACTCAGGATGCGAATTTTTTGCCATTTCCAACAATTGATTTAACGTCATTTCATTCGGATTTTTCGCTTCCGATGATGAATCCGTTATCAAAATATCTGTTTCGGGAGTAAGATTTAGCAAAATTTTCAATTCTTTGTATTGTTTGTGTAAATCCATAAGTAATTCATTTTGTTCGGTTTGCAACTCAATAAGCGAAGATTGAAGCCGTATCAATTCACTTTTGGCAATATTCCCATTGGCACTTTGAACCTTATAAACTTCCACCAAATTACTGATTGCTTCCGCCTGAATTTTAATCACATCTAAATACGATTGCAGGTAAATGATTTCGTTTAAAAGCATTCGCAATTCGGTTTTCAACCCCAATAAAAACAACTCAAACTCTTGAATAGCAATCTCTTTTGCTGCTTTTTCCACATCAATACCTTTTCTTCTTTTGCCTGCCGTTCGTATCATTTGTTCGAGTTCGAGGCTGAAAATGATATTGTTTCCAAACGTTGCCGGTAAATTATCCACTTCTGCGGCTGCATTCGGATTCCAAAAATTCACATCACCCACTCCAATAGTCGGGTTATTCAATACTTTAGCCTGCACGATAGCGGCATCGGCGATGCTAATATTGCAGCGTTCCGCCAAAATTTGCAGATTTTTCTCTAAAAACTGTTTCTCCGCCTGCCCAATGCTCATTTTTAATGTATCTTGAGCAAAATTTTTCTGCCTGCATAAAATAAATGGTATGCACAGCAATATTATTTTTATTACCTTCATGTAAAAATTAAATTAAAAATTTGAAAAATGATTTTTTTCTGTCTGAACCAAGATTTTTGCAAGATTTATAAGATTCGCAGGATTTGTCTTAATCTTGACAATCCTGAAAAACTTATGATAATCGTGGTTCAAACCACCTGTGGAGGATGGTCAATTTGCACATAAAAATCATTTAGATAGAAATTTTCTCTTCTCGAAAACACAATTTCTATATTTTTTGCAAATAAATTCATCAACTCAAAATTTCGAGAAATTTGTTGTGTAAAATCGTGTTGAACTGTCTTTACAAAATTGCAATTGCTATGCGAATCGCCGTCTTCATCAATGCCGTTATCTTCTCCTGTAATGAGTTGCAAAACCCATTCAATCATGCTATTCACCTCGCTACCATCTTGACTTTCAACTTCATAATCGGCAGAAATAAACAACCCCCTGTTGATGTAAATCAACATCAACAAGATAATGGCTATATTTTTTACAATGGCTTTTTGCATTTTATTTTTATATATTTATTTAAAACGTGAACTTGTGAGGAATATTGTGTTAGTGAACTATTTTTTAGATTGTTTTTAACTTTTACCAATTATAATTCCTCCCGCCACCACATCATCTCCCTCATACACAACGGCGGACTGTCCGGGTGTAATCGCCGAAACGGGATTTTGAAACGTAATATGCAAGCAATCATCCACTTGCACCACCTGAGAACATTGTCCCGCATCGCGATAACGAATTTTGGTTTCTCCCGTAAAATGGGGCGGTATGCGGTCGTATTTACTTAAATTGCAGTACGTAAGTTGCAGTCTATCAGACAATAAATCCGCTTTATCGCCTAAGGTAATTTCATGCGTTTGCGGATTTATTTTGCAAACATACTTCGGAACGCCAAACGCCACTTCCAAGCCCTTCCGCTGCCCGATGGTGTAAAAAGGGTAGCCGTGATGTTTGCCAACTACCTTTCCGCTTATATCAATAAAATTTCCAGAAGGGCAATGCCGCTCCAAATCAGGCACATGCTTTTGCAAGAAATTCCGATAATCGTTGTCGGGAATAAAGCAAATATCGTAACTTTCCCGTTTGTCTGCCAAACGTTCAAATCCCATTTCCCGTGCCATGCTGCGGATTTCCTCCTTCGTGTAATTGCCTAAGGGAAAGAGAGTTCGTGCCAAATGATGCTGTGGTAATCCCCATAAAACATAACTTTGGTCTTTCTTTTCGTCTTTCGCTTTGGAGACGAAAAAACGTCCATTTTTTTGATTCAAAATAGCGTAATGTCCGGTGGCAATCCCATCGCAATTCAACTCATTTGCTTTGTCTATCAGTGAGTTCCATTTCAGAAAAATATTGCACAAAATGCAGGGGTTGGGCGTTCTGCCATCCAAATATTCGTCTATAAAATTCTGAATAACAATTGCTCGAAACTCTTTGGTGAAGTCCAAAACGTAATGTGGAATGCCTAACCGAGATGCCAAATCGCGGGCATCACCAATGGCATCTGCACCATGGGCAGCGTTGCAAGTATTTTCATAATTCCACAGTTTTAGGGTAACGCCAATTACCTCATAACCCTGTTCTTGCAACAAAATAGCACTCACGGAACTGTCTAAACCTCCACTCATTGCCATCAAAACCCGTCCTTTTTTACTCATTTTTTTAAATTACGAATAATTTATTGATATAACGTAATCGGTTAAATTTTATTTTTGAGATAGTAAAAAAAGGATGCTAAATTCCAAACTACCTTTTTTTGTCTGAACTTTGATTAAAATGATTTAATGAATACTATGATTATATAATGAAAAATCGTAGGCAATCAAATAAAATGTTTTTCTATCTATCTTTAATTAAATTCTTTACTTTTTTTTAATCTTATTTATCCAATCCTGATTTTGGATATAGGTGAAATGCTGCATTTTTTCCAATAATTGCAACGGCGATTGTTCAACGAGCAGCATGTCGTAATGGATTTCGTACAAAAAATCCTCCTCTTTCATTTTTTCCAATTGAGAAAGAATAGGGTTGTAAAAACGATTGGTATTGAGTATTCCAACAGGTTTGTTGTGCAGATTTAGTTGCGAATAGACCAGCACTTCAAACAGTTCGTCCAAGGTGCCTAAGCCGCCCGGCAAGGCAATGAAGCCATCGGAGATAGCTGCGATTTTTGTTTTCCTTTCGCTCATAGAATCTACCCATACTGTCTCGCTTATCTTGTCATGCCCGACTTCTTTTTCGTTGAAAAAATGGGGAATTACGCCAATCACCTTCCCGCCATATTCCAATACGGCATCGGCGAGTACGCCCATTAGTCCAATTCCGCCGCCGCCGTAAACAAGCGTAATATTTTCTTCGGCTAAGCGTTTACCTAAATGACACGTATCTTGTTCATAAACAGAACTTCCCCCCTTTCGAGACCCACAAAAAACGGCAATTGACTTCATATTTTATTTTTTTGCAAAGATAGCATTTTGTAATTTAAAATGGAGAAATAAAAATGGAAAATTATTTTTAGTCTGTTTGCTAAAAACAGAATTCAAAAAATTCTTGGCTAATAAACTTTTTATTTATAAACAAAAAATATATCTTTGAAAATCATACTTTGAAATAGTGTAAAAAATCTGCCTTCTGCCCTCTTTTAATTGTTTATTGAGATTGTTTTGCCATGAAATTTCCCTGAAAGTGATCAGTTTTTGGGTTGTTTTTAGGCAAAGTCGCACATTATGGACTAACTCATCAAATTTACCATTGAAAGGAGTAGTTAAACAATGTATGGACATTACGATGGAAGTTAAAAAAAACACGAACTTTACAGTTTTCACCCCCCAAAAAATTAATAACTAAATTTTGTTAATTAATTTTTTTTTTTATGCAAAAAGAAGTCATTTACTATTCTATCTTTGCAGCAATGGAAGTATGTGTCTGCTAATTTCTCTCAGTAGTTATATTTCAGGGGGAAGGACGGGGATAGATGCTTTTCAAAATTTGAGTTTTTTAAAGAAAATATGCAAAACATAATGACACATCGGTATGGGTATATTTAACAATTTGTTTGCTATTAGCAACTCGGTCGCGTCCAAAGAGGGAGGAATTGAACTTAATTCCGCAAAGTATGACAACATTTCTTCACGATTGGAGGTGAAGAAGGAAAATTCGTTGTTGAAGGTTCGGGAGAGGTCTCGTCCGTCCTTTGCTTCGTTGGGCGATGGGCAATCGTTGGATTGTCAGGAATACAATGATATTACAGGTAATGAAGGAGAAGATATGGAGATGAAAAAATACAAAGCGGAGGAGGTCTTGGCAAAGGCGACTGCGTATTTTGAGGGCGACGAAATGGTTGCCAACGTGTGGATGAATAAGTATGCCTTGCGGGACGCATTCGGCAATTTGTACGAACTTACCCCCGATGATATGCACCGGCGTATCGCAAGCGAGTTTGCCCGTATTGAACAAAAGTACCCCAATCCGATTGATGAGACGGAAATTAACTATTTGTTGAAAAAATTTCAATACATCATTCCGCAGGGCAGTCCGATGTTCGGCATTGGCAATCCGTTTCAAATCGCCTCATTATCAAACTGTTTCGTTATTGGACAGGGAGGGAATTCCGATTCCTACGGTTCGATTATGAAAACGGATGAGGAGCAGGTGCAGTTGATGAAACGGCGCGGTGGCGTGGGACACGATTTGTCGCACATCCGTCCCGAAGGCAGTCTGGTGAACAACAGTGCGCTTACGTCAACGGGGATTGTTCCGTTTATGGAGCGATTTTCCAATTCCACGCGGGAAGTGGCACAAGGCGGCAGAAGAGGGGCGTTGATGTTGAGTATATCCATCAAACATCCTGATGCTGAGAAGTTTATCGATGCGAAAATGACGCCCGGAAAAGTAACGGGAGCCAATGTATCGGTGAAGATTGACGATGAGTTTATGCAATGCGTGAAATCGGGGAAGCCGTACATTCAACAATATCCTGTCCATTCTACCAATCCTTTGGTTCGTAAAGAGGTGAATGCCAAGGTGATTTGGGATAAAATCATTCACAATGCGTGGAAATCGGCGGAACCGGGCGTTTTGTTTTGGGATACCATTTTGCAAGAATCCATTCCCGATTCCTATTCCGACCTCGGATTTGAGACCGTTTCCACCAATCCCTGCGGAGAAATTCCGCTTTGCCCCTACGACAGTTGCCGTCTATTAGCCTTAAATTTATATAGTTACGTGGAAAATCCGTTTACGGAAACGGCGGCTTTCAATTTTGAAAAATTCAAATCGCATGTACAGATTGCACAACGTTTGATGGACGATTTGATTGATTTGGAAATAGAAAAAATTGATGCCATTTTGACCAAAGTAGAAACCGACCCCGAAGCCGAAATGCTGAAACAGGTAGAAAAAGATTTGTGGATGAAGATTCGGGAAAAATCGGCGTTGGGACGGCGTACCGGACTGGGAATCACGGCGGAAGGCGATATGTTAGCCGCTTTAAACATTCGCTACGGCTCGGAAGAGGCGATTACTTTTTCCACCGAAGTGCATAAACAATTGGCGGTGGCAGCCTATCGGTCGTCGGTGGAATTGGCGAAAGAACGTGGCAAATTCAGCATTTACAATACGTCCAAAGAGGCGAACAATCCGTTTATCAAGCGTTTACGGGAAGCCGATCCCGATTTGTATCAAGATATGATGATATACGGCAGACGCAACATTGCCTTGCTTACCGTGGCACCCACAGGAAGTGTAAGTCTCTGTACACAAACAACTTCGGGCATTGAGCCTATCTTTATGGTGGCTTATACGCGGCGGCGGAAAGTAAACCCGTCCGACGAAAATGTGAAGGTTAGTTTTACCGATGTAAACGGCGATGCCTTTGAGGAATATCAGGTTTTGCATCCGAAATTTAAAGTTTGGGCGGAAATTAACGGCTACGATACCGAGAATTTGAAATCTATGAAATCGGAGGATTTGGAGAAATTGATTAAAAAATCGCCGTATTACAATGCCACTGCTCACGATATTGACTGGGTGATGAAGGTGAAACTGCAAGGTTCGATTCAAAAGTGGGTTGACCATTCTATCAGCGTTACCGTGAATATCCCCAAAGATGCGAGCGAACAGACGGTAAATGAAATTTACCAAACGGCATGGGAAAGCGGCTGCAAGGGAATGACCATCTATCGTGACGGTTCTCGTGATGGGGTGCTGATATCCAATGAAAAAGATACGATAAAAAGCAGTTCTTTTGTGGAAAATAATGCTCCGAAACGTCCCGAAAAGATTGAGGCAGACGTGGTTCGGTTTAAAAATAAAGACGAGGAATGGATTGCGGTTGTGGGCTTGTTCAACGGTCATCCGTATGAAATTTTTACAGGAAAAGCCGATAGTTTTTATTTGCATCCTGCCATCAAAAAGGGCTGGGTGGTACGCGTGAAACCGCAAACTAAGGAAGAACCCGCACGTTACGATTTTCATTTTGAAGACCAACAAGGCTATGCGGGCGTGGTTACGGGACTTTCGCGCATGTTTAAAGAAGAATATTGGAATTATGCCAAATTGATTTCCGGCATTTTGCGACACGGCATGCCGATTACCAATGTGGTAAACCTGATTTCCAAGCTGCGTTTTGACGATGATACCATCATGACTTGGAAAAATGGGGTGGCACGAGCGCTGAAAAAATATATAAAAGATGGGACAAAAGTCAAACAGGCTTGCCCGGAATGCAAACAGGAATCGCTTGTTTTTCACGATGGTTGCGTGATTTGCATCAGTTGCGGACATTCAAAATGTGGATAATTTTTTTCAATGAACGAAGCCATTTCTTTTAAACATATACTTCCCGTGCAGGTTCGCATGACCGACCTTGACCCGTTTGGGCATGTGAACAACAGCATTTTGTTGTCCTATTACGATTTGGGACGATTGGACTACATACAGCAAGTTACCCAAAAGCCGCTCGACTGGAATGAGTTGGATACGGTTTTGGTCCATGTCAGCTGCGATTTTAAAGATTCGGTTTTGCTCAATGACGTTATTTTTGTTGGGACAAAAGTCGTAGAAGTCGGCAACCGGAGTATAAAAATGCTGCAACACATCTTTACCGAAAATCCCTATTGTTTGAAAAGCACGTGCTATTCCGTCCTTTCGGGTTTTGACAAAGAGAAAAATTGCTCAAAAGCGATTTCGGAGGAGATGAGGGGGAGGATTGGGGGAGGGTGAAATTTAAAAAAAAATTGTAAATAGCTTATGTACAACAAAAGACCAGTCGCCGAAAACATATTTTATATAGGCGTAAATGACAGACAGAAACCGCTTTTTGAGAATTATTTACCACTGCCTGAGGGAGTTGTGTATAATTCATATTTGATAGTAGATGAGAAGGTGGCTATCATTGATACGGTTGATATTTCATATTCGGAAGTTTATTTTGCCAAAATTGATGCCGTTTTGAAAGATAGACCCGTTGATTACCTGATAGTCAATCACGTAGAACCCGACCATGCGGGCTGTATCGGACTGTTGCGGCAGAAATATCCGAATATGCAAATCGTTGGAAATGCCAAAACCTTTGATATGCTCAATGGTTATTTTGGAATCAATACGCAGTTGTATGAGGTCAGGGAAAGCGATGTTTTGTCGCTGGGACACAGGAGTTTAACCTTTTATATGATGCCGATGGTGCATTGGGTCGAGGTGATGGTTGCTTACGAAAACAGAGATAAAATTCTCTTTTCCGCCGATGCCTTCGGTACGTTTGGAACCAATGAGGGAGATTATTTAGATGAAAATCTCAATACCGATAAATATTGGGACGAAATGCGGCGTTACTATGCCTGTATTGTGGGGAAATACGGTGTGCCTGTGCAAAATGCGTTGAAAAAACTGTCGTCTTTGCCCATTCGGTTAATTTGCTCAACGCACGGTCCGGTATGGAAAAAAGAGATTGAAAAGGTAGTCGGTTTGTACGATAGATGGAGCCGTTACGAGGCGGAGGCAGGTTTGGTAATCGCATACGGCTCAATGTACGGACATACGCAATTGATGGCGGAAGCCGTTGCGGAAGGCGCTGTGGCGGGCGGAGTGCATAATGTGGTGATACACAATGTTTCCAAATCGGATACCTCGTTTATTTTGGCGGATATTTTCAAGTACAACGGCTTGGTAATCGGCAGCCCGACCTATACGGGGGAGTTGTATCCTTTGGTGGAAAAATTGGTTTCGGCAATAGAACATAGAGGCATTAAAGAGCGGATTTACAGTTGTTTCGGTTCGTTTACCTGGGCTGGTACTGCGGCAAAGAAACTCACCGCATTGGCGGAAAAAATGAATTGGCAGTTGGTCGGAACGCCCGTTGAGAACAAGCAAAGTGTATCGCCCGAAAAATATCAACAATGTTTTGAATTGGGGTTGGAAATGGCGAAGAAGATAAATTAGTTACGAGTTACAGGTTTGCATCGTGAAACGTATTGATGATTTGCCTTTTCGCGTTGCTGATAGCAATGTGTACCCACGGCAGAACTTCTCCTACTTTTTGCTTCGGTATTATTTAATTGTTTTTTTGCTTTACAAAATTTCAGCTTTATAACTTTACAAATTCATTTAAACATCCACTTTACCAAAACTTCCTAATACGTTGATTATTTTATGTTTATATAACTCTTTCAACAGGTCGCGTGCGGGTGCTAAATATTTACGCGGGTCAAACTCCGCAGGGTTTTCCCATAAAGTTTTGCGGACGGCGGCGGTCATCGCTAAACGTCCATCGGAGTCAATATTTATCTTGCAAACGGCAGATTCGGCGGCTTTTCGCAACTGATTTTCGGGAATTCCTGCTGTGTCTTCCAATTTTCCGCCGTATTTATTTATCTCAGCCACAATGTCTTGCGGAACTGACGACGCCCCGTGCAGCACTATCGGAAATCCGGGAATACGTTTTTCCACCTCTTCCAAAATATCAAACCGCAAAGGAGGTATCTCCTCCCCTACCCTAACCTTGAATTTAAACGCCCCGTGCGATGTTCCAATGGAAATTGCCAGCGAATCAACGCCGGTACGCTTTACAAAATCTTCCACTTCCTCCGGACGCGTATAAGTGTGATTTTCAGCACTTACCTCGTCTTCAATGCCTGCCAAAACGCCCAACTCGCCCTCCACCGTAACATCGTATTGATGGGCATATTCCACCACCTGACGCGTGAGAGCAACATTTTCCTCATACGAATGATGCGAACCGTCAATCATCACGGACGAAAACCCTGTTTCAATGCAAGATTTGCACAATTCAAAGGTATCGCCATGGTCTAAGTGCAAGACTATCGGGATGTTACAGCCCAATTCCGCTGCATATTCCACCGCACCTTTTGCCAAATTTTTCAGCAACGATTGATTGGCATACTTCCTTGCCCCGTTCGACACCTGCAAAATAACAGGCGATTTCGTTTCCACACAAGCCATTACAATTGCCTGCAACTGCTCCAAATTGTTGAAATTAAAGGCTGGAACGGCATATTTTCCCGCCATCGCCTTCTTAAAAATCTCTCTCGAATTTACTAATCCTAAGTCTTTGTAATTTATCATTTTACGAATTTTTTATCAAAAATGCAAATATATACGTTTTTTTTGAAAAAAGCATTCTTTTCAACATAAAATTATAAACAAATTTAATGTACTAATTCATACACAATATCTTCTCCTAAAATTGCGTTTTATAAAGAAATCGTAAATTAACAATGATAGAAATAGTTTGTGTAAATAGGGAAAACGTTAAAAAGCAATATCAGCACGGGGTTAGTCTGGGTGAAATTGCGGCGGATTTGCAGGTGGAATTGTCCTATCCCATTTTGGGGGCAAAGGTGAATAATCAGGTGAAATCGCTTCGGCATCAGTTATATACCGATAGGGTGATTGAGTTTTTTGATGCAAGCAGCATTTCGGGTTATGCGATGTATGAGCGTTCGGCAAGTTTTTTGCTCTACAAGGCGGCAAAAGATTTGTTTCCGCAAGAGGAAATATTGATAAAGCATTCTATTTCAGGAGGAAAGTTTTGCGAATTTGAAAGTACTGATTTTCAAGTAGATGATGCCGTTGTATCGCAAATTGAACAGCGGATGAACGAATTGGTAAAGGAAAATTTGCCCTTTACCCGCAAGAAAATGCTTACCGAAGAGGCAATCGCTTTGTATGCCGAAAATGCCATGTGGGACAAGCAGAAGTTGTTGAAACACAGAAACATATTTTACACATCGGTGTATGAAGTGGGCAAAACTATCAATTATTTTTTCGGTTGTTTGGTACCTTCTACCGCTTATTTGACTTGCTTCGGATTGATGAAGTACGAAAACGGTTTGTTGCTGAAAACACCCTCCCGCAAAATGCCTAACAAGTTGTCTCCCACGATTATGGCACCGAAATTGTTCCACATTATCAAGGAACATAAGGAGTGGAGCCGCATTATGGAAGTGCCTTATGTGGGCGATTTGAACGAGATTATCAAGTCAAACGGAACGACCGATTTGCTGCTGATGTCGGAAGCGCTGCAGGAGAAAAAACTGATTTCCATTGCCGATGACATCAAGTCGCGGGGCGATGTGAAGATGGTGCTTATTAGCGGTCCCTCGTCTTCGGGAAAAACGACCTCTTGCCGCCGATTGTCTGTGCAGTTGGGCGTATTGGGCTATAAACCTGTGCAGATTTCTGCCGATAACTATTTCGTAGATAGGGAATTAACCCCAAAAGACGAACAGGGAAATTACGATTTTGAACATATCAATGCCTTGGATTTGCCTTTGTTCAATCAGCAGTTGTCCGATTTGATAGCGGGCAAGGAAGTGGAAACGCCCGTTTTTGATTTTCAACAAGGGAAAAAACTTTGGAAAGGCGACAAAATGAAGTTGGAGAAAAACTCCGTGATTGTGATAGAGGGTATTCATTGCCTCAATCCCGCGCTGACACCGAAAATAGACCCGCGTATTACGTATAAGGTATTTGTGTCCGCCCTCACCTCTTTGGCGATGGACAAGCATAATCCCATTCATTCCAACGATAACCGCCTGATACGCCGCATTGTACGCGATTATAATTACAGAGGATATTCGGCACAGGAATCCCTGCGGCGATGGGCAAGCGTCCGCAACGGCGAAGAACATTGGATATTTCCCTATCAGGAAAATGCCGATTCGATGTTCAACTCGGCTATGTTGTGTGAGTTGAGTTTGTTTAAGAAATATGCCTTGCCTTTGTTGGAACAAGTCCCTGAAAATGTGGAAGAACGGACAGAAGCCCACCGTCTGATAAAGTTGTTGAACTATTTCCGGGAAATATCCGATGCGGCGGTGCCGCATTATTCCATTTTGCGGGAGTTTTTTGGGGGGAGTGTGTTTACGTATTAGTGAAGTGTGAAATGCAAAAACACTTCACATTTCACATTCAAAGAAAAATTGTATCTTTGTAAATTACCATAAAAAAGAATAAATAGATGGAAATTGAAAGAATATATAACGAAAATTGTTTGATTACAATGGCGAATATGCCTAAAAATTTTATTGATTTTGTAATCACATCGCCGCCGTATGATGACATACGAAATTATAACGGTTATATATTTGAATTTGAGAATATTGCAAAAGAGCTGTTTCGCGTTATGAAAACAGGAGGCGTAATAATTTGGGTAGTAGCGGATGCCACAATTGATGGAAGTGAAACAGGAACTTCTTTTAAACAGGCATTATTTTTTAAAAACATCGGATTTCGCCTGCATGATACAATGATATATTACAAAAATAATCCAATGCCTCAGACAGGAAACAGGTATCATCAGCATTTTGAATATATGTTTGCTCTCTCAAAAGGAATACCAAAAACTTTCAATCCAATTACTGAACAAACGAAATATCAGGGACTTGCAAATATGAAAAACAGAGGTCAAAATGGTTCGTTGGATTATGAAAAGGTTGAGAGAACAACAGAAAAGAAAGTTGGAAATGTGTTCTCCTATTCAATCGGCGGTGGTATTTCAACAAAAGATAAGATTGCGTACAATCATCCTGCAATATTTCCAGAAAAATTAGTTACAGACCAAATAAAGACTTGGACAAATGAAAATGATATCGTTTATGACCCTTTTATGGGTAGCGGCACAACCGCAAAAATAGCACATTTGCTCAATCGAAAATGGATAGGTTCGGAAATTTCAAAAGAATATACCGATATTGCAAACGAAAGATTGAAAATATACACTACGGATAATTTATTTATAAAATAATATGGATTTAGTTGAAAGAGGTTCGCAAACGGCAAGAGACGGTTTCAAAAACGAAGATGATATTGTTAAAAAATTTAACAATTGGAAAAAAGATAAAGATGCTCAGAATTGGTTAATCCAAATGAATTATAATCTTTCTGAAATTGAAGATGTTGAAGCCGTAAAAATATCAGGTTATAAAACAGACGTGCAAGTTCAAGTTAGCATAAAATTGAAAAAGGCTATTGATGTTGAAAATTTGCAAGTTAAATTAGTCAGTACTCCGCAAGGCGGGTTTAATCAAATTGATAAACGTTGGGTAGATAAATATACTGAAATGTGGAATATCCCTGAAAACATTGCTTCTATTTTAAAAAGATATACAGGAGAAGAAAAGCCTTCTATAAAAAATACCAAAGATAAAAGACGAATGTTTGCCTATGAATTTTCGGAAATGGAACAAAAATCTGTCTTAAATTGGCTAACTAAAAATCAATCACTAATCGTTTCAGATATTTTGAAAGGACAGGGAAAATTTGCTGCCGAATGGATGCTTGTTGCTCATAAAACTAAAATTA
>Ga0082212_10006731_pt1 | contig 15361 bp, 14 predicted proteins | sample TergutNt197P3_FD_71548 | JGI IMG/M metagenome (GOLD analysis project Ga0082212, IMG submission 71548) | Neocapritermes taracua P3 segment gut microbial communities from Petit-Saut dam, French Guiana - Nt197 P3 | ecosystem: Host-associated > Arthropoda: Insects > Digestive system > Gut ...
TAATTAAAAATTCATCAGTTCCTATGGTCTTACGGTTTTACGGTCTTACTGTCCTGTTATTTTGTTTGTTGTGTGGATCGTGTAAAAAGGCAAAGCAACAGGACGTGGAAGTGGAAGTGGAAGTATCGAAGGTAGATTCAGAATGGGTTGGCAATCAGGGTAATTTATTCGAATACGGCATTTGTGTAGATTCGCTTGATGTGAATCATTACTATATACAAAGCGGAGACAGTCCGTCAGGTATATTTACGCGGCTGGGTTTTTCGGCGAAGATGAACGACAGACTGTGCAGAGCCTCATTCGAGGTATTAGACCCCAAAAAGCTCCAGATCGGAATGACCTATTCCACTATTACCCGACAAGATAGCGCCGCCACTATTCAGTATATCGTTTTTGCAAAATCTAAAACAGATTTTTCGGTCTTTGATATTACCGGCGACAGTATCTATATCTGTCAATACAGCAAGGACATACGTCTTGAAAGGCAGTACTTGGAGGGCGTCATCTCCTCTTCGCTCTGGAACGTTGTCAAAGCCAACGGCGTAAATCCGATGCTGGCGATTAAGATATCCGATATCCTTGCATGGCAGATCGATTTTTTCGATGTGAAAGCGGGTGACTCTTTTCGCGTATCTTTCGATGTAGCCTTCATTGATGATACGACCGAATTGAATATCACATCTGTTGAAGGACTCGTATTTTCACATCAGGGCAAGGAATTTTTTGCAATTCCATTTACACAGGACAGTATACGCGAGTATTTTGATTCGGATGGTAACAGTTTAAGTAAAGAGTTTCTGAAAGCGCCGCTTGACTATTCCCGCATCTCATCGCGATTCAGTAATGCCCGTTTACATCCAATTTTGAAAATCTACCGTGCTCATCATGGCATTGACTATTCCGCGCCTGCCGGTACGCCGGTAAAAGCGATAGGCGATGGAACGGTCGTTTTCAAAGGATATGAAGCAGGAGGCGCAGGAAATTATCTGACGATAAAACATAATTCCGTTTATTCGACGTCATATATGCACTTGCAAAGTTTTGGTAAGGATATTCAGCAGGGTGTCCATGTCAGACAGGGTACAGTAATCGGATATGTCGGTTCATCCGGTTTATCTACCGGGCCGCATCTTGATTTTCGCGTATATAAGAACGGACAACCAATTAATCCGTTACTATTGGAGTCGCCGCCATCCGAACCGGTAAAGCCGGAACTGTCAGATAGCTTTATGATCGTAAAAAATGCGGTTTTGGCGGAAATGGACAGTTTGCGTACATTCACCTGTCAATGAGATGGTAATTGGCGATAGCTTCTTCACGGGTGCAGGCATTGAAATGCCACCATTCGGTTTTAATGGATTGAAAACCGGCGGCTTCCATTACACTTCGCAATAATTTGCGGTTATTGTATTCGGATGGCGAGATACGGCGATGTTTTAATAAATCATCTTCCTTATCTGTATAGGCTTCGAGACCGAAAAAGTCAAACGGCGTTCCCATTGGTAGCCATTCGCCTCTGTTATTAACAAGCGTCACGTCGACTGCCATGCCATAATTGTGCAGCCCGCCTCCTTTGGCCGGATCTGCTATAAAAGCCTCATTTTTCGTTCGTTTTGCCCAATCCGACATAGTTCGTTGGACTTCCATCGGCCGGGCTGCATCGTAGATTAAAAGAGATAGTTCCGGATGTTTTTCCCGAAGCATGTCCTGTGCGCGAATCATCATTTTTGCGGCGTACGGGTGTAGCCATGCTTTTGTCAGTTTGGTATTATACAGCGGCCTTTGCATGAAATTGTCCGGCGTGGCATATACAAGGAAACATCCAATGGAGGGCTCCCAGAAACATACATCGGTAAGACCCAGGTCTTTCATCTTTGCATCCCAGTCGTATTCAGCGTTTAACCTGTTTTGCGTATAAGCGCTTAGCGCATGCATGCACAGATAAAAAAAAATCGATTTACGAAAATGTTTCATATTTATAGCTGTCAACTGGGGCGATTATGCGTGTAACGTCTCTACAAATAGATTTGTTCTACCTGTACGGTATGATTCAAAAACAGAGAGGCCGCTTCCGAAAATTTTTCCTTTGCCTCGGTTGTTAAAAACCGACAAGTACCGTTTTTTGATAAACGGCCGGACAGTTCGGGATGTCGTAACAGATAATCATCCAGGCTTTTAGCCATTAAATAACCCTGAGATACGACTGCAACTCCTTCGGGGAGGTATTGCCTTATCTTTGCTTCTAGCAGCGGATAATGCGTGCAACCTAATACGACGGCATCTATTTGCGGGTCATTTGTCAAAAGGTGATCAATGTTTTTTTTTATAAAAAAATCTGCACCTGCGCCATCATGTTCCCTATTTTCAACCAATGGCACCCACATCGGACAGGCTTCGCCGGTCACTGTCATATCCGGGAACAGTTTGGCAGTTTCCAATGTATAGGATCCTGAAGTGATCGTACCGGTTGTGCCCAGTATGCCAATGTGCCGGGTATGACTGACGGTATCTAATGCTTCGACTGTTGGTCGAATGACGCCTAATACCCGGTTTGAAGGATTGGTTTGTGGCAGATCATTTTGCTGAATTGTGCGTAAAGCCTTGGCGGAAGCTGTGTTACAGGCTAAAATAACCAACGGACACCCTTCGTCGAATAGATGCAAGACGGCCTGACGGGTGAACTGATAGACGATTTCAAACGAACGCGTGCCATACGGGGTACGAGCATTATCACCGAGGTAAAGATAGTCATATCCCGGTAGCTGACTGCAGATATTGTTCAGGATGGTCAGGCCCCCATAACCCGAATCAAAAATGCCGATTGGGCAGATTTTGTTTTTCATAATGCTTCGTTCCAACCGATGACGGGAAAGAGCAAAATTACCTGATTCCTATTTTGGCCTTTACTTTGTCGGTAGCATCAATAACTGCTTTGCCTGAGAAAAGCAGCGCCTGGGGGGCGATAATTAATGTATATCCGTTTTCTTCTCCCACATCTTCAATTGCTTTTTGAATTTTCTCCCGGATTGGCGCTAACAGTTCCTCCTGTTTTTTTTGCATATCCTGTTGAGACATCTGATATAAGTTCTCCATTCGTGTCTGAAGTTCCTGAATCTCCTGAATACGCATTGATTTGATATTTTCATTCAACGAATCCTGTTGCGACATTAGATCGCTATATTTCCGGTTATAATCATTTTCCATTGATTGTAACTCTGCCTGCCATTTTTCCCGCTCTACCATCAATGTATTTTCCAATACTGAAATCTCCGGCATGGCAGTAAAGACATCATCCGTATTTACAACAGCAATCTTAATTTCTTGTGCTACCATGCATAGCGGCAAAAGTAACAGCAGCGATAAAATAATTTTTTTCATATTCCTTTTTTTATTATAATTAGTATTTTTTTTTAAAATAATCGCGCAAAGGTATTGATTTATTTTAAATATCCCATTTTCTTCAGCACTTCATTGCTGATGTCAATTTTGGGAGAGGCATAAATTACGCTCATAGCCGATGCTCGGTCGACGACCACCTGATATCCGTTATCGTCTGCAACCGACTTGACGGCTTCGTAAACCTCGTCATTGATGGGTTTCATAAGCTGATCGCGTTTCTTGTACAGCTCGCCGTCAGCGCCGAAATATTTCCGCTTCAAATCCATCGCTTCCAGTCCTTTTTTTACAATTTCCTCTTCCCGTTTATTTTTCATTTCAACAGAAAGAAAGACTAAATCGCTTTGAAAATTCTTATACATCGTCTGCTCCTCCTGTTGAAGTTTTTCGACTTCTGCCTGCCATTTCTCGGAGAGCTGCCCCAACTGTTCGTTGGTCATTTCATACGCTGGAATATTTTTCAAAATATATTCCATATCAATCAGCGCAAATTTCTGCGCCATTACGGTGGACGCCAATGTGCATAACAACACCGCACTCATTATTAATACTATTCGTTTCATATATTTATATTTAAATTAAAACTCTTGTCCCAGTATGAAGTGGAAGTTACTGCCGCCCCGTTGCGATGATCCGAAAGGCCGGTCGAAACCATACGCCCAGTCAATACCCATCAAACCAATCATTGGCAGGAAGATACGCACACCGACGCCTGCCGAGCGTTTCAGGTTGAACGGTTTAAATTCGGAAATGCTGTTCCACGCATCTCCGGCTTCGCCGAAAATAGCTGCATAGATTGTACTCGATGGCTCCAATATCAGCGGATAACGCATTTCTAACGACAGTCGCGAATAGGCGCGTGATGAATAATTATAGGATAACGAGCCATTACTGTACCCTCTCAGCGCAACTGTTTCCTGATAATAACTATAGCCGCCTGTCATCCCGTCGCCTCCGACATAAAAGGTACCGAACGGCGATTTTTTATTGGGATTAAAGTCGCCAATCCAGCCTGCTTCCACGCGCGACATAAGTACCGGCGTTCGTTTCGGGCCGCCTGAGTTCAGACTTGGCAAAGGCATTAAAGGCATAAAAACTTTACTCTTGAATTTTATTTTGTAATACTCTACAAACTTGTATTTTTCGGCTTCGGATGTGATTTTTGAATAATCCTTGCCGTCTACCAGTGAATACGGGAAAGTAGATGCCGCCGAGATTGTAAACTGAGAGCCACGCCGCGTATAAAGCGGATTGTCAATCGAATTACGCGATACGTTAAGCTCAAGATTGATATCATTGTATCTGCCGTTTTCCGTTATCCCAAGACCATACGAATACGAATCCCAGTTATTTAACATATACATCTGATAATTAAGCGTTGTCATAAAATAGAAGTAATCGTCAGGCCAGGTCATCCGTTTACCGTAGCCGGCTGAAAAGCCCAGGATCTGCATATACTTATTCTTATCGTAAGCGCTTTCGTAGTAATTTTGATAACCATAATCGCCATAACCTCCATAGCCGCTACCGTATCCATACCCGTAACCGTAGCCGTAACCGCCATACCCGTAATAGGGATTGGAATACATACTGCTCAGATACCGGCTTTGCATTTGCTGGTAATACCGCTGGTTGATACCGGTATAACGCGAGAAATAAGCGCTTAGCGACAAGGTGTTCGGACGTTTGCCGCCAAACCACGGGTCAAGGAAGGAAATACTATAGGCCTGATAATACGACGCGTTTGTCTGTCCGTTGATGTTGAGCGTCTGCCCTTCGCCCGTCGGTATAATACCTTTGGTGTAGGTGCTTGGCTTCAGGATGTTACTCATCGCAAAGTTAGAGAACCTGAGTCCTAACTTCCCGATTACGCCCGTCTGCCCCCATCCGAGCGAAAACTCAATCTGGTCATTGGCTTTTGAAGTAAGGTTATAAATGACGTCGACGGTTCCACTTTCCTGATTCGTACTAAAATCCGGCTGCATGTTCTCCGGATCGAAGTGTCCCATCTGTGCCAGTTCGCGCAAGGAGCGCATCAGGTCTTCACGGCTGAACAGCTCACCTGGGCGGGTACGCAGCTCGCGACGGACGATGTCCTCGTACAAACGGTCGTTTCCATTGATAACCACCTTGTTGATCGTTGCCTGCGGGCCTTCAAAGATACGTATTTCCAGCGAAATGGAATCACCTGTAATATCAAGTTCCACCGGGTCGGCGTAAGAGAACATATATCCGTTATTCTGATATATGCTCATCACGGAATTATCGTCGCTTTGCATACGTTCCATTAACTTTTTCTGGTTATATACCTCGCCGGGTTTCATATTTAACACTTCGCCGAGCAGGTAGGACGAATATTTCGTATTGCCGACAAAACGGATGTCTTTCAGAAAGAATTTCTGGCCTTCTTCGATTGTAAAATAGATATTAACACGTTTATTACTAAAAGGCACAACGCTATCCTCCAAAATGGCAGCGTCGCGGTAACCGAACTCATAGTATTTGTCAATCAGGTTCTTTTTATCTTTATCGTATTCTGCAGTCGTAAATTTCTTGGTGCTGAAAAGTTCCAGCCAACTGCTGACGAAGCGGTCTTTCAAGTTGAAACGTTCGTTTGTTTTTTTCATGGCCCTGCGCAGCTGGTTTGCCGAAACAAAATCCCTTCCTTCAAAATAGATTTTTTCAATTTTTGTTTTTTCGTTTTTGTCTATATTGATATTTACAATGACTTCTCCATCTTTTTCTGGATCGGGTTTTTCTTCAAAAGCAATATCCACATTTTTAAACCCTTTTTCATCAAAATATTTCCGGATCACAATCTTTGTGCGATCTACAATATTGGGAGACAGTTGCGAACCTTTGCGTAAATTCAATTTTGTTTCCAGATCGGTACGTTCCGACTTTTTCACGCCGTTAAAATGAATTTCCGAAATACGGGGACGCGGTCGCAGGTGAATCTCCAACCATACCTTATCATCTATTATCCGCGACGCCGAAATGCCTACATCCGAATACAATCCCTGTCGCCAGAAACGTTTGGTGGCTTCCGTGATTTCATCGCCTGGAACTTCTATTTCATCACCTACTTTCAATCCGGAGAATCCGATTACCACAAAGTCTTCCTGATAATCCGGCGCACCGGTCACCTTAATGTCCTGAATTGTAAATTTCCGGTTAATTAAGGAATAGATAATCTCAGGCATTTCGCTTTCGGGAATTGTATCCTCTACCAGCACGACCGGTGTCACGGTATCGGCAGGTAAAAACAATTCCCTGGGTACAGTCACCGTATCAGCGATTTGCGCTATTCCCAAAAAATAAAAACTCGAAAATATAAAAATCAATAGTACTTTTTTATCCATAGATCAGGATTTAGTTATTTGTTCGCCGGTCTTCCCATAACGTCGTTCACGTTGCTGGTAAGAAACGATTGCTTCGTAAAATTCATTCTCTCTGAAATCAGGCCATAAGATGTCTGTGAAATATAATTCTGTGTACGACAACTGCCATAACAGGAAATTACTGATACGTTTTTCGCCGCCTGTCCGAATGAGCAAATCAGGGTCAGGAAGCCTGCTGGTTGCGAGATAGGATGAAAAAACCTTTTCATCGATATCCTTTACGTCAATTTTTTTTTGTAACACGTCATATGCAATATTTTTTACGCTTTGGATTATCTCCCAATGCGATGAATAACTCAATGCCAGCACAAGTGTCGTTCCTGTATTAACCGATGTCTGCCTGATACATTCTGCTAAAGACTGGCGTACATCGTCCGGCAATCGCGCATCGTCGCCTATGGTCGTCAATCGTATGTTATTTTTCATCAGGTCAGGCGTTTCTCTGAAAATAGAAGTCGCCATCAACAACATCAGGGCTTTCACTTCACCCTCTGGACGATTCCAGTTTTCGGTCGAAAACGTATAGATCGTCAGGTAAGGAAGCCCGACTGCCGCTGCTGCTTCGACGACCTTACGAACCGACACAACGCCCTCGCTGTGCCCTTCGCAGCGGTCTTTTCCGCGGCTCTTTGCCCAGCGCCCGTTTCCATCCATGATGATAGCCACATGTTGCGGCATACGGGATATGTCAATTGACGACAACACCTCCCGACTGGGAGGAGATTGTGCCGTCATTTCCGGCTGTCTGATTTTTTTAATCACCATTAACAACGATATAATTAATAATTTATCATTCGTAATTCGTAGTTTATCTCTCTTTCCTGTTGCAATTACAATCACGCAACCCAAAGTCGAACGTGACAGAAATCATCAACATTGAATACAAGTCCTTATTTTTAAACCAACCGCTTTCAATGCCGTAAGGGCTATCTAACAGCTCGTTACCTTTGCTCACGTCAAGTTTATCACTAAACAGTTTGCGAACCGTCCATTCAGCGCCAATATTGAATCGGTTTTTCAGCTTGTATTTCACGCCCGTACCCAATGAAAGGTAAGGGCTGAAAAACACCGCTCCGTCTCCGGGCGCAAAAGCCAGACCAAATCCGCCGGCAATATAGGGCGAAAGTCTTTTCGTATGCAAATATTCAAACTTATCGCTATACGGGAAGAAGTTAAACTCCGCTTGTCCGCCAAGATCGATCACATTTTTCTCAAACGAAGCCTGCGCATTGTATGGAAACTTGTTTGCAAGTCCTTCCGTCGAACCGCTAACGCGCGCCCATGCCAGGTTCGCTTTCATAGCAACATGAAAATTGACGTTGTAGCGAAAAACGAAACCAGCCGCCGGATTCATATCTTTGAATAGCGCATTCCTGTTGGCGTCGCCCATGTAAAACGAAGTTCCAAGCATACCTCCCATCTCATAGAGGTATTCCTGCGCATCTACATGAAAAGCAGAAAAACATAGCCAAACAACCAAACCTGTTCGTAAAAAAAAAGTCGAACGCATCATTATTAAATCTATTCAATCTTTTTAACGAAAAAAATCAAATAAAATTATATAAACGTCGGCAACTATTCCTTTCCGAACCCGAGATAGTTAATCCGTCCTCGCCAGATTTCATTCCAAATGTTTGTATCTTTTTTCGCTTTTCCTCCGAAAAGCAACAGATAATCATCTTTATCTATAATCACCGACGCAAAACCGCGCGGCTCATAATCGTCAGGCATGGGAAAAATCGGCTGAAGCACATATTCATCTTCTTCTGATGAATCATCTTCTTCTTTTTCTTTTAACACATACATCTCATGATTCCATGTAAAGCCCTGGTCTATAGAAAAATAAATATCATTCAACGCTTTTCCGTATTCATTTATTCCTCCGATTACAAAGAAACTGTTCGCATAATAGGCGATAGCCGCTCCTTCCCGAAAAGTAAAGGTGGCATCAGGATTCGAAAGCGGCGCCCATATGACGCCATTCATCGTAACCCATGCCATATTCGACAAATTATTTTTCGAATCACGTCCTGAAGCGACTACTAACCGCGGATAATACCGGGTCTCATAATTCAAACGACCGAAGCCCGATAGGGGAAATTCCACAGGGACAGCCTGTCCCTGTGTACAATTCAACTGTTTGTCGATGGTAATAAAACGTAATAGCCCCTCAATATCGGCTATACAGCACAACACAGCATCTCTGCCGGAAATTGTATCGGCAGGAAGAGACCCTAACAATGACTTCACAGGGAACTCACATTCAGCCGGCATCCAGTCCTGTCCATCATCAGCATAATAGATGTCGCCCGCCTCCGTGACTGTATATAGCGTTTGCTCAAGTTCAGCGAGCTGCGACAGGATCGCATGTTCCGGAAATCCGGTTAAACTGAGTCTCTCCCAATTATTAATACCGGCAACATCCGATCTGAATAGTTGATATTCGTCATTTTCAACAACATACATGAAATAACTGTCATCAAAAAAAAGCGTTTTTATTTCCTGAAATATTTTTCCGGGCAGAATCTCGCCAAACTGCTCCCATACCATTTCATTCGGGTCGACCTGATGAATATTCAATGAAGCCTCGTATATTTTGGCTGTTCGGCCGTCATAGGCGTAAACAGTTATCATCACCGGCTCCGAAAAGTCGATCGAATCGGCAACACTCTTTACCGTATCGCCTGTCGACGTTTCAATAAAGAAAAGACTGCTCGCACCAAACGGACTGTCAAAGCCAACTGTCGCGATTACTTTCTGCTCGAAAACCGTTCCATATGGCAGGGAGTCTTTATTGTAAATCTTGCTATTCAACTGGTCGATCGTAAACTTCAACTCCGATAAATTGAATTCATCGCTCTCTAATGAGAAAGAAGAAATCTGTGCGTTCGCATAATTCCATTCCTCTGTCTCATATTTATCTCCTCCGAGACAAGAGGACAACAAACTCAGTAAACCTCCAATGAATAATAATCCGAAAAATTTAATTTTTCCCATTGATATTTTCTTTTTAGCGTGCACAAAAGTAAGAACAATTTTTGGTTTAGTCTATATATTCCGCATTTTTATAAATTTTTAGTGTATGCTGATTTATTTTTTTAAATAGCACGATTCACAAACCATTCCATCACCGAAGACATTCCTTCTATGGAATCATCTGAATAAATAAGCTCTTTATCAACTAATTGAGTTTTATTATTACCAGGTAAAACCGCCGATTCAATCCCTTCTTTCAAATGAATTGGCGATGTTTCAATAATGGCTTCATCCCAAAGATTTTTTTCAATAAATGAGCGGTGAAGGTGCGCTCCACCCTCAACCAGCAATGAATGAAGGCCGTTTTCATAAAGAATTGCCGTCAAATCTTGCAATTGAAAGTTCTTTTCATCAATTTTGAAATATTTAACATTTTTTTTTCCCTGAAAACCCGGAATCACCTTTGTTTTACAGTCGTGATTTGTGAAAATGAACGTCTGTTGCTTGCCGTCTAACAAATGATTTTGTTCAGGAATACGCAGGGTACGATCGACCAACACGCGGACGGGCGAACATCCCGGCCAGTAACGAACGGTCAGTGAAGGGTTGTCCATAATTGCCGTGTTCGTCCCTACCATGATCGCCTGCACTTCCGCGCGTAATTGATGAGCCATCATGCGGGAGACCGGCGTAGAGAACTGCGTCGGTTTTTCAGATACATCTTTTCGTCTACGGTCGATAAACCTGTTTTCACTCTGCGCCCACTTCAAAATGATATGGGGACGATGATGCCTGTGAGCCGTCATAAAAAAACGGTTTAACGCAAGGGATTCCCGTTCCATGACGCCCACAGTCACGTCAACTCCTGCGTTACGCAGCATTGCAATACCGCGCCCTGCCACCTCCGGATAGGGATCCGAGCAGGCTACAACAACACGTGGAATTTGTTTCCGGATAATCAGTTCAGCGCACGGCGATGTTTTACCGCTGTGCGAACAAGGCTCCAGATTCACATATAAAATGGATTTTTTTAACAATGCTTCATCTGTAACGGAAGCGATAGCATTCACTTCGGCGTGTGCCTCGCCAAAACACCGGTGGTACCCTTCGCCGATGATTCTACCTTCCGACACTATCACCGCCCCCACCATCGGATTCGGGGCAACCAACCCCCGCCCGTGTGCAGCCAATTCCAGACATCGCGACATGAACAAGTTCATCTTGTTAATTACTAATTATGAATTATTGAAATTGAGAACTATTTACTACCTTTACAGCGTCAATTATTATTATTATGAGGCAAATTAAAACATACATGAACGAACAACTGCAACTGCTTTATCCTCCAGAAGAGATTCGTAGTTTTGCGCGAATCATTTTTGACAAAGTTTGCGGCTTATCCTATAATCAGCAAATTCTCTGCAAAGATAATGAAATCCCGGACAATGAAAAAAACCGGATTTATAAAATCGTTAACCGGCTTAAAAAAATGGAGCCGTTACAGTATATTCTGGGTGAAACGGAGTTTTACGGCATTCCATTGAAAGTGAATCCGTCAGTAATGATACCGCGCCCCGAAACGGAAGAATTAGTTAATTTGATAATCAAATCGCCTTTTGTAAAATCACGGTCAAAACGGGAGGGTTTGTTTATTCTTGATGTCGGAACAGGAAGCGGATGTATTGCGATCGCATTAGCCAAGCATCTTCCGGGCAGTCTTGTTGTAGGAGCCGACATTTCGTTAGATGCTTTACAGGTTGCAGGTGAAAATGCGCTGCAAAACAACGTCCAGGTGCGCCTCATGCAGGAAGATATACTTAATACAAATAGAGCGATGAAGCAGATTCCCTGTATTTACGACTTGTTAGTAAGTAATCCGCCTTACATTAAAGATAACGAGAAATCTTCAATGAGCGCAAATGTGGTAGGTTATGAGCCTCATCAAGCATTATTTGTTCCGAGTGAAAACCCGATTATTTTTTATGAAGCCATCGCCACATTTGCTTTGTCAAAGCTAATGCCAGGCGGGATAATGTTTTTCGAAATAAATCCGCAGTGCAGCAAATTGATATTAAATATGTTACATAAAAAAGGATTTTCACGTTCAAAAATAATTCGTGATCTGTCCGGAAAAGACAGGTTTATTTCCACATACAAATAAACGATGCGCCATGTCACTATAAGTAACGCTTAACCCATCACTATAATATTATGAAAAGTGAACCTGAAATACTAACCGATTTGGCCCGCTATTGCTCTCAGGCAGAACGGAGCCTTTTTGATGTGCGAAAAAAGATACAGGTTGCAAACCTGTCCGAAGATGTAGAAAAGCGCGTGATTGACAAACTATTGCGTGAAAAATTCATAGACGAAAGACGATTTGCCCGCAGTTTTGTACACGATAAATTTCATTTCAATCGCTGGGGGCGAATCAAGATCGTTTACGAACTGAAGTTGAGAGGGATTCCGCCGGATGTTTATTATGAGGCAATTGAGACGATCGACGAAGATGAATATATGGCTGTGTTGCAAGAAATGTTAACCGCCAAAAAACAAACGGTAAGAGGCAGATCGTCACAGGATACCTATCAGAAACTATGCCGGTTTGCCGCTGCGCGGGGGTTCGAAATGCCTTTTATTATCAAAATATTAAAGAAAATCCTCAAAAATTTGGTCGATGATTAATCCAATGAACGAACTGGTAAGTCTGTTTTATCCCAATCTTTGTCTGCTGTGCGGCCATCCGCTTGTACAGAATGAACAGTTCATCTGTCTTCATTGCCATTGCAATCTGCCGAAAACCAATTATCATTTCAATAAAGGGAATCAGGTACATGATTTATTTGCAGGATTTCCGAATGTAAACGAAGCCACAGGATTTCTGTTTTTTGAAAAAGAAGGAATCACCCAAAAGTTGATACATTCGCTGAAATATTATGGACATAAAACTTTAGCCACCTTCTTAGGCCGTATAGCAGCGCTTGAACTGAAAAAGGACGGACTTTTTGCATCAATAGATACAATCGTACCAATCCCGCTTCACCCCAAAAAAGAAAAAAGGCGGGGATACAATCAATCTGAATGGATAGCCAAAGGAATAGCTTCCGTATATGGCTGTAACATAGATACCCAACTATTGAAGCGAACTGCTAATACCCAATCGCAAACGCGCAAATCGGTCTATGACCGTCATGTCAATGTTGAGAAAATTTTCACGCTAACCAATCCGGAACCGATTTCCGGAAAACACATCCTGCTGATTGATGACGTCATCACCACCGGTGCAACCGTATCATCCTGTATCGAAGCGCTCATGCCGGTACCGGATTTAATGATCAGCATCTTCTCGCTGTCAGTCACAAGGGAGTATTAAAATTTCCGATTTACGATTTATTTTGTATTTCTTGAAATTTCACTTACTTTTGCGGCATATTAACTATAAAACTTCTAGATTATGAAAAGAACAAATTTTATTTACGGAGTTACTTTAACTGTATTTGTCATGCTTTCATGCATCATTGCCTGTACGGAAACCAGGCACAATACATTGACAGACGAAGAGATCGCACAAGGGTGGAAACTCCTCTTCGACGGCGAGACAATGGCCGGCTGGAAAGATTTTAACAAGCCCGGACTAAATCAGCCATGGCATGTAGTAGACGGCTGTATTCAGGCCAAAGGCGACGGCAGCGATTCGGACGGATACCTCGTCACAGATAAGGAATATGAAAACTTCGAACTGTCGTGGGACTGGAAATTGTCGAAAGGCGGAAACAGCGGCATGTTGTATCATGTCGTTGAACATCCACTCTTTAAAGTGCCTTATGCTACAGGTCCCGAATATCAGCTGATCGACGAGCCGAATTTTCCCGAACCGTTGGAAGAATGGCAAAAACTGGGCGTCGACTATGCAATGCACCTGCCGGACAAAAGTCTGATGAAAGTGAATCCGGCCGGAAAATGGAACAACTCGAAAATCGTATTCGACAACGGCCATGTTGAACACTGGCTCAACGGCGTTAAGATACTGGAATTCGAGGCATGGTCGGACGACTGGTTCGAACGCAAGAACAGCGGCAAATGGGAGGACTATCCGGAATACGGGCTCGCACGAAAAGGCGTACTCAGCCTGCAGGACCATGGTTATCCGGCTTCGTTCCGTAATATCAAAATCAAAGAACTTCCTCGTAAAACGAAAGAAGTCAATTTGTTCAATGGCGTCGACCTGAAAGGATGGGTAGCCTACGGGACAGAAAAGTGGTATGTTGAAAACGGACTGTTGATCTGTGAAAGCGGCCCCGACAAACAATATGGCTACCTTGCCACACGCGAATATTACGACGATTTCGATCTTACAGTGGAATTTAAACAGGAAGCCGACGGCAATTCGGGCGTGTTCTTCCGTTCGTTTATCCCGTCAGGCGTCCGGATAAACGGCTGGCAGTGCGAAGTAGCGCCGCTAAATCAACATACCGGCGGAATATATGAATCCTATGGACGCGGCTGGCTTATCATACCCCCTCCGGAAAAAGAATCCGTCCTCAAGGAAGGCGAATGGAACACGATGCGTATCATTGCTCAGGGCGATCATATTGAGACATGGCTGAATGGCATACAAATGATTCATGTCCACGACGCAAAAATCGGCGCCGGCAAAGGCCGCATCTGCCTCCAGATACACGATGGAGGAGGCATCAGGGTGCTTTGGCGGAACCTGAAACTGAGAACGCTGTAATAAATAATTCATAATTCATAATTAATATGAAAGTACTTGCAGCCTTGACCCGCAAGCCCGGTCAACTGTCTTTGGAAGAAGTCGAATTAGCGGCGCCGAAAGCATCGGAAGCGCTTGTGAAAATAATTGCATGTGGCGTATGTCACACCGATGCGGCTGCGCTCCATTCGTTTATTCCCGTCACGCTGCCAATTATCCTGGGGCATGAAGGGGTCGGCATTGTTGAGGAAGCGGGCAGCGATGTAACTTCCCTGCAAAAAGGCGACCGGGTTATCCTGTCGTTTCCGTCCTGCGGAAAATGTGACTATTGCCTTGATGACCACCCGTATGCCTGCGACAACCTGAACACCCTGTTTTTCGACGGCGCCTACAGCGACGGAACGAAAAGATTTTCTCAAAACGGGACGGAAATATCGTCGTTCTTCGGACAGGGTTCTTTTGCCGATCATGTCATCGTTGATGCACGAAATGCGGTAAAGGTACCTGTTGATTCGGATGATGATTTAGCCAGACTATGCTCGCTGGGCTGCGGCGTTCAGACAGGGGCAGGCGCTGTACTGCTTCGTATCCAGCCGAAAAAAGGCTCGTCGATAGCCGTGTTCGGTTGTGGCGGCGTTGGCATGAGCGCCATCATGGCGGCTGCCATTGCAGGTTGCAGTACGGTTATCGGAGTGGATATCGATAATTCAAGGTTATCGATGGCAAGGGAGATTGGCGCGACGCATACAATAAACAGCCAGGAAACAGATCCGGTCGAGGAAATAAAACGAATCACCGGAGGAGGCGCGCATAACAGCGTGGAAGCATCGGGTATAACTAATGTCACACTTCAGGCGCTTCAGTGCCTGCGACG
>Ga0082212_10006732_pt1 | contig 15361 bp, 19 predicted proteins | sample TergutNt197P3_FD_71548 | JGI IMG/M metagenome (GOLD analysis project Ga0082212, IMG submission 71548) | Neocapritermes taracua P3 segment gut microbial communities from Petit-Saut dam, French Guiana - Nt197 P3 | ecosystem: Host-associated > Arthropoda: Insects > Digestive system > Gut ...
AGCCATGTGCGAAGATAATTTTAACAAGATTCATAACCTGCGTTTTGTTTTTCAATACAGGATAACTATAAATTATCAGAGGTTATTTAAAAATGATCTATTGTTTGTTTTAATTTATAATAAAATATTTATGGTGAAAAATGAAAAAATTGTATAATTATGAAAATATTTAAGAAAATAAAGCAATTTCGAAATTTGCCTAATTATATAAAAACAAAAAAAATTGTAGCCAATTTTTATAAAAATCTGAAAAATATAATAATAAAATATAAAATTCGGTTGTTTATTATATTTTTTGCAATTTTCTTTTTATGCGGAAATATATTCAATTTCATATGGAATTTCCCATATTTCTATTATTTTATTATTTTGTTTCATATAATAGGCTTTGGTGCATATTGGTCTGAAAAAATATTTATTAAAAAAATTAATAATATTTTAGCTGACACTTCTTATCAACCTCCTTTTCAAAAAGCACATGTCAACTTTCTACTTAAAAATAAACATTTTATTAATTATTTAATTCCAATTGTAATTGTCCTTGTATTCGGAGTCGGAGGTTGTATTTTATACCGTAATATTCAAATAACGCCGACTTTAATATGGGTTCTTTTAGTATTTTCAGGGGTTGTTTATATTAGCATAAAAGGATATTTACAATATATTTATCTTTTACTCTTTGTATTGGAAGTTGCGATATCAAAAGAAAAATATATTAATTTACCAGAAATAATGAGTGCTGAATTACCGCGAGAGATTAATTGGAAAAAAAGATTGAATAATTTGTGTTGGTTCTATCAAAGTGTTTTTTTTACTTTAGGTTCATTTTATATTATTGCCTTTGCATTATTTTGTTTTACGCCCGAATTTGGGGTCATAAGTTATAAAGTTATTTTTCATATTTTGTGGTTAATAATTTTTATTGCAATAGTACTTATATTTCCTATTGTAAGTTCATTAGAAATATTTTATAACAAAAAGATAGAACGAAATTTAAAAAGTAGTTATCGGGAATATTGGAAAAAAATAAAACTGCCATATGAGACCAATGAACCATTATCAAAAGTAATCGGTGAAATGATACGCGACCGATGTTTGTCTTTTGTTTTTCCAAAAGATTCGAAAGGATTAGTTCATTACTTTAAATTAAGTTATGTAATCGGCACTGCTGTTTTTAATTTAGTGGTTTCTATTATTACGATTTTACAATTCTACGGAATAACTATTAATGATATTATTTAATTATGATAAACGTTTATGTGCTATTATTTTGACTTGTTTAATAAAGTCACAAAAGTTATCAATCCATTCTTCACTAACGCCATATTTGTAAAGTGTTTGTATATCCAAAATCATTTTTTTAAATATATTTTCCATATCATCAATAATAAAACCTATTAAATGATATTTAACAGCAATTTTTGATATTTCTTCACCGGAAGCCGTTTTTATTTTGTTTTTATCACTTTTTGTGGCCATTTGATATAAAATCGCTACGGCAATATTTTTACGGCTATTGTCAATATCAAAATTAATACTTCCTTTATGTTCGGCATTTCCAATCGAATTTCCGAAAGCTTCTAAATCATTCATAGTTTGAAAAAGATACCCACATTGATTTCCAATATGTTTAAGCATTATAGCGGCTTGTTCTTTCTGTCCTCCTCCAATAATATATCCTAATTGAATGCTATTTCCTATAATTTCAGATGTTTCTAATCGCACAATTTCTTTCACTTTTTCTAAATCAAATAGTTCGTCGCCTGACAACATAATTTCATTTAATGCACCTTGCGACATCGCAAAAATCGTATTTAAGATAGTATCTATGTATTGTAGATATTGATTTGAAGTTATATTTTCAGATATAACTATATCTTTAATCCTTTTAGCAGCAATACTAATTAAATGTAATGCGAATATAACTGTAATCTGCGGGGTAAATTCCACATGAAAAGTCGGCTCACCATGACGAGCATCGTCATCATCTAACCAATCATCAAATAATAGTGACGCTTTATGGAGCAATTCAATACTTACTGCTATTTTGGCTATTTTGTTATAATTATTTTGAAGAATTTGTTCATGTGATAATGATGCTAAGTATCCCCAAAAAGTAATTTGAGGTCTTAATCTATTCCCGATAAACAATTGTGCTTGCCGTAAATTAATGCTATCTAACACAAAAGCCCATTCAATATTAAATTCATTTAAAAATAGTTCTTTCGCTGATGCAAAATATTTATTAAATTTATATGGCATTTTTAAATAACCTCTGATAATTTATAGTTATCCTGTATTGAAAAACAAAACGCAGGTTATGAATCTTGTTAAAATTATCTTCGCACATGGCTGTGATTGGAATGAATTATTTTGATAAATGGCACATTTGGAATATATGAAAATGAAGATATAGTAAAAATAATATCTAATCTAATATAGCGGGAATTGGAAAAACATCATTATTAAATATATTTAATAAATAAAAATAGATAAAACATTAGTTACACAGGGTTGCTTTTAAATATAAAATATCGGATATTTTTCATATGTACGGTTTTTTCAAAAATCATTTTACGCTTCATTCAAACATGCTGATTTCCTTTTTAACTTGGAAACCGAAAGAATACAGGCAATATGTGGTTTTTTTATAAAATACAAACCCGGGTTCCATTTCTGAAATCCGGGTTTGTTTGAATATTTTGAATTATTATTCCTCTTAGTCAAAGCCATAGCCAAGTTCTGCCATCATAGATTTTTCTTTTTCTTCGCCTTTTTTTCGGCATAATTTAATCAGTTTCTTTGATTATTTCATTTAAACACTTCAAATCTTTCTTTTTCCGAAGTATTTAGCTCAATTATTTCGCTCTTGTAAATATATCAGTTTAATCAAGGAGTCCAAGTATGTTCAAAATTTCTCTTACTTTTTTTTCTGGAATTTTTTCTTTTTCCGAAATCTCCTTCGGTGATAAATTGTTTTTAGAAAAAAGCTCTTTTATATGTTTCATACGTTCCTCGGCTTTTTTTTCGCCTTTTTCAATTCCTTTTTCTTCGCCTTTTTTTTCAGCATAATCTAATATTTTTATATTCATCATGACCAGTTCCCTCCATAATTCTTCTAATTTATTTGCGTCAACTAATTTATTAGATAATACTATTGTCAACGCAGAAATTTTACGTTTTTGATTGTTATCTATTTGCGCCGCATTTATAAGCCGAATTGATTCCATAAGCAATTCTTCCGGATTATACCGTTCGCTTTTAAATAACGGCAAATATATAACTTCCAATTCATTTAATTTTTCGCCTTTGACCGCCTGCTCTTTTAAATTGCTTAAAATTAAGTCTGCATTATATTCACCGCAGTTTATCACAATAGGGGTAAACATTAGCATTTCATAATTCAATGATTCCTGGCTGTGCGAATCCTTTACAAAAATTACCGTCTTAAAATCGAATCCGTATGTTCGTATCAGGTCAATATGATATTCGCAAAATCTGAATAGGTCATCTTTCGATAACGCTGTTTCTGATTCGAAATGTAAACCTTTACCGTTGGATAGCTTAAATGTCAAGTCTGCAAATTCCGATTTAACCGTGATTTCTTTAGTTTCGGTTTTCAGAGGCTCTAAAATTGTTATATCTTTCGGCAGCCCAAAGAAATCAAGCGATTTATCTTTGAACATTGATACAGCATCTTTAAATACTGTATCATAATTTTGCCATATATCATCTATTATAGCCGATTTTTCGTCTGATGTTTCATTGAATGATTTAATATCATTTGCTTTTGTATTTTTACCAGCCATTTTATCGCTCCTTGTATTCTTTATATTTATTATATCATATATTTTTGTTATTTTCAAGTCAGTTCTTTATTTTACATAAAATTTTTATATATTCTATAAAAATAATTTAATTAATTTTTGAGCCAATTCTTCTAAATTTTCGATGTCATTTATATATTCATAAGCATGATGTTTGTCCGCTGTTTCAAATTCTCCGTCGTCGTTTTTTTCGCTTTTATACATATTAAGTATTCCGTATTCGGCATATAACTCATATTTAATTTTATCGTTGGATATTATGGCTAAAGTGTAGTCTAATCCATTATAAATATCTGTTTTAAATTTATTTAAATCTTCATTTGAATCAACAAATATTTCAATGTTAATTTTAGATTTGCTTTCCCTTTTAGGGGTTATTTTTCGTATCCACATAATATCTTCAATATAATCTTCTTCCGGTATATCAACGATGATAAAATTTGATTCTTCATATTCCAAACCGAAATTTATACAATCTTCTTCATCTGCTTCAAAGCCAAACGGACAAGCCCCGGCGTGGCAGCAACCAACACCTTGTTCGATATGACCACATTCGGGATACCGGCAGTTGTATCCGTTGTTCAGTGAAATATCCTTTTCAAGATACGCATTGAAAAAATATCCGCACCGGTTAGCCCAATCATTTATTTCCATTAAAACCTGCATATTTAACCCTCCTCTGGTTTATTATAATCAACGAAACTCATTTCAATTTCTTCATATTCGATTCCGTTTTTATCTAATGCTTCTTTTATTTCTTCCATTGTTTCAAAGTTGTTTATAGGTTCCAAATTTTCATCTTCTGCGTAAATGATTTTGTTTGCTTTTTCAACCATGTTTTTATCAAAAAGCAAAGCCGTTAATATACTTTCAAAATCGAAAAAATTATTGCTTCCATTATCCTGAAATAATAATACTGTTTTTTTATTTATGTTCATTATGATTCTCCTTAAATTTTTTATTTGAATTAAATTTTTATATTTAAGACGCATATTTCAAAAGCGACCATACCCCGCGTTGAGGGCTGATAAACAGGTTTTTATGATACTGAAGCGTTTGCCGCACTTTTTCTTTCCAGTATGGCTGCGTCGATGTTCGGCGGTGTTCCCCCACTTTTTGATATATGCGCTCCAGTTCCGCCGCGCCGTTGAAATCTTCCATAGCATCCGCGACAATATCTCGCCAGGTTGTTCCATGCATATCGCGTATATCGGTTTCGCATTTTCGGGTTTGGAGCATTTGATAATAAAGAACGTTATCTTTTTGGAGCAGTAATAAATACTCGTGAACGATAGGAATGAATTTGCCGCTGTACTGCATATTATCGGAAAAGCAATTATGCTGCGTTTTGATAACAACATTTTCGAGCGTTCCGGGTTTAACAAGCTCGAAAATCATACTGTAGAGCTTGCTTTTTTCTTTATGTCTCCGACCAGTACCGCCATGCGTCCGCCTTTTTCAAGGGCGCAGAATTGTTTCATCATGCAATAATTCATAGCTTTGACAAATTCTTCCCATGTCGATATACGGGATAAATCGGACTGCCGCGGATCATATCCGTATTTTTGCTGGATTTCTGCTGCACTGTACATGACATCCGAATATTGAATAATGTCAAAATACGGCGGATGCCAGAACGTAAAACCTGACCGTTCGGGTATATCATGGTGAAGCAGGTCGAATCCGCTATGCAAGTCGTAAACATTGCTTCCGATACCCATGTCGTTTGCCGCATCGCAAGTTGTCCCCGAGCCACACATATAGTCGTTTATTTCTTTCAAACTGAAATGGGATATAAGGTCTTTGATAAGTTCAGGGGAACAGTTTCCCCGGTATTTGTTATTACCGCCGTCGCCGCGTTCCGGGTAAGATACGATACTGGTAAGCGATCGTTTCTGTTGGATTGGCATAGATTTCACCTCTAATTCAAATTATTTTTATATTTTTGAAGAAAAACAATGCTGACAACATCATCGCACACCCAAGATATATCTTTTATTTTTATACCCATCGTTTTTCCAAGCGTTATATAAAATGGCGTAGTGCCGTTTTCCGCGATACAACTGAATTTACAATTTCCCGATTTTTCTTCGTTTCTGTATAAAGCTTTCGCCTCCGAGTAGCCTGCTTCTTTAAGAATATCATTCAGTTTACAAATTTCCAATTCGATGTAATTGTAAACGGTAATACCTTTTAAAATATTATTCTTTTGCATAGCAAATCCTTTCTTTTTCAAATAATGCAGGGCTATATTTCATAATATAACCCGCAATATCCGTTTATTTTATTAATTTATGTTTATAAATTCATCGCCCGTAACTTCGATTTGTGTCATATTGCCAGTTTCATCAAAAGCATAAAATACGATGTTTTCAGAAATTAATTTTATAAAATTTTGTTCTTCCCGGTCGGCATAACATTCATAATATATTTCTGTAAAGTCTTCTTTCTTTACAGAGCGTAATATATTATCCAATTCTTCCGGGCTAATGCCTTCTGAAACGGTTTCATCCATATTTTTTTGTTCAGAATAAATATAGAGATAATTGTTTTTTATTTGGGCATCCGCTGTCATATCTTCAAAATCAAAATGTATATCGTTGTCGTTTTGATTGATTGTATATCCGCCGGTAGTAAAAATTGCCGGTTTATTTTTATAGGGATTTTCGGACCTATATGTTATTTCCATTCTTGTTATCACAAAAAGACCTCCTATCGACTGATAAAATCTGTTGTAATTTTTAAATTTTTATCAACTGAAAGTTCAATAATAGTCCAGTCCCAATTTGAACCGGGGTTAGACCATGCCGATGTTTCGTTAATTCCATAATCGTCGTCTTCATCATAATCATCAAATGAACCATATAATTTTTCAAGCAATTCAATTTCCATTTTGTGCCGGGCTTCCATGATGTTCGGGAATATCTGGATATTCATTATATCCCGTTCATTGACTGTTATGAGCATATACTGATATTTGACCGGCTTGAACCGAATCTTTTTATATCCAATCGTATTACAATAGAAGAAGCTGCTGTTTTTATCGTCGTAAAACTCAACGATATCCGAAACAGACAATAACTTGCCTTTATAACCATCAGGATGTTCCATATTGAATATCCGATAAATATCCTCAAGATTATCTGATGCAAGCTGACCGTCGAACACGACTCTATACAATTCGGCAGGGGGCACGGAATGTCCTTGTTTTTTGACGTAAGCATAATCTTTAAAAATATATTCGGATTCTATAGATTTAATTTGATATATGCGAACTTTTGTTGCGGCGGTTATGCCGTTATTATTTTTATTGATGGCATAAAAGCCAGAAATAAAACACACATCGTTACTGCGATAAGCGGTACGACAACCATTGAAATGCTTGTCAATGTTATTGTATAATTTTCAAAAATATCGTTCATTCCCTGATTAAACGAAATAAAAGATATGATGAAAACAACCGCGAATATAATAATACTTTTCATTATATGTTACTCCTATAATTCTATAATTTTTTGTTTGTGTGGGATTTTTAAATCTCCGCTTGTTTATGTTAAAGATAAATCGTATAATCCACTTTGGGATAATCAAATTCGATGCTTAATTTTTTAGCAGCTGATTTTATGGCTTCTTTTATATCAAAATCCGAAAAATCATCATCATGTTTATTGCCGTAATCATCCTGGATTAAATTTAATGCTTCTTCCCAATCATCTAACCGGGATTTGGTTAATCCTCTGGGAACATGCACACGGATATCCGGTTCTTGCGTGCAATTACCTAAGAATTGAATATTATAATATTTTTTAGTATCCATTAATAAACCTCTCTTTTATAAATTTTTCCACTTTGACAGAACAGCTTTCATTTTGGTCGGTCAAAGTAACTTGATTTTTTATACAACCAAAAATTTACCGGTATTATAACATCGCAAGCATTTTTTTGCACGCAACTGAAAAATCATCGCGCTGATGTTTTTTCCGCAGGGTATATCCGTTCATCTTCATATCCAGCGCTTGACGTTCGGATAATGAAAGGACTTCTAAAATATCGGATAAATCAATATTGCCGGTATCGTCTTCGACCGGTATATCGTAATTGCCGCCATCGTAATAATATTCAATTGAGACGAAAGACACTCTGTTATTGCCTGTACCTGTTATACCGCACGGTTTATGTTTTCTTTTCATATCCAGTACGGCAAATTGCAGTTCTGCCCAAATATACGATTTTATTGAATTTGACCGTATAGGATTATAGCTTTCTAACGCTTTAAGCATAGAGATACTCAATTCCTGATATGCGTCTCCGGTTTCTATACGCAGCGCTTTAAGTAAAGTCATATTGCGGCGTATAACCGCGTTTATAAGGTATTCGTAATTAATCATTATTTCATTGCGGGTAATTATATCCATTTTTTTGATTCTCCTCACATAATTAAATATTTTATTTTAATAATTAATAATGCAAAGCCGGATATATCACCCGACCCTGCAAATAGTTATCGCTATACCCGTATATTCCGCTTAACGACGTTCGTCAGCATAACGGGTAGTTTGTTAAGGTCGGTTATATCCATGAACGAATCGCCGTATATTCGCTCTATATTTGCTTTATCGTCTCCCACGGCGGCTGCTATGAAAAGGATACCCTTGCGGGCGTATTCATGCTTGATACCGCGCAGATCTTCTTCCGCCGCAGTTCCGCTATATCCTATATCAGCCGGCTGACCATCGGACACAAGGATTAACATCCGTATATCTTCAGTTCGTTTCGACAACTGTTCCGCCACAAAACGGAGCGCGGCTCCGTCCCTGTTGCTTCTCCGCGATGATATATCCATCAAACGGTAACAATCGTCCCTGTCTATAGTTTCAAATTCGGCGTATGAAAATAAATCAACGCATGACCCTGTAGAGCCGTAATTTGTTGAATGACCGTAAACCATGACCGGAATCCCTAACGCTTTGCAAAAATCATACAGTATTATAGCTGCAGCGCGCGCGTATGTAGCGCGGTCGCTGCTTGACATACTTCCGGATTCGTCTATGAGCAATCCGATGACAATTTCCGGAATGATGTTAGGTAGCGTGTTCTTGTAAAATACGCGCCCGTCGTTTCTGTGTAACGAATGGGCATTCAGTTTTCGCCCCATAAGTAGTCCGGTCTGTTTGCCGCCGTTGCGTTTATCTTTAAGTTGCTGTATTATAGACCGCTGGAGCAGTTTTGAAATACGCAGCAGAGGCGCGGCAATTTCTTTATACTGTTCTTTTCTGTCGTCGCTTACTTCGGTTACACGATGAACATTTTTGTTTACGCCGTCATGTATATTTCCGTATGATATATTCTGGGCAAGCTCGTTCAAATGCGATTTCCGCTCTGTTTCAAGCTGGTTATGTACGGCGCGTTCAGCCATGTTTTCAAGCAGCCGTTCTATGTCGGAAGCGGCGTTTGTATAACCGCTGCCTTCATATTCCTCGTCTGTTTCGGTTTCGCCGCCGGAAGGGTTATATAACGTATCTGTCTGTTCAAGCGGGATACGCCCTTTTTCTTCGGATGATACATCCTGAGTCGGCGGCGTATTACCCTGCATCATTTCGCCGGGTAAAGAATTTTCCTGATCTTCTGAATCTCCGCTGTTACTACCAGACTCATTCTCGTTTTCCGATTCGTCCTCAGACCCGGATATATTTCCGGTTTCGTTCTCAGACTCATCCTGAGTTTCGTCATCACCCGCTGCGCCGGAACCGGGTTTTTCATCTTCATCTTCCTTTTCGGATTCCGGAGGATTAGACGCAGCCGCCATTTTAGCCGTAACTGTACGCTTTGATTTACCGGGAACAGGATTAGCCGTATTGTATGCCGGTTCTTCGACCGGTTCGGTGTCTCCTGTGCCTTCAGCGCTGGTTCCGGCAAGCGAAGCCAATAATTCTGATAACATTTCCTCAGCTGACGTTCCGCTTCCGCTGCCACTGCTGCTTCCGGCTGCTTTCTCGGCTTTTTCTATATAAGTATCAATGAAATCCTTTATGTATTCCCAGCAGCGTACCATGATAATATTAACTGTGTTCCAGCGTTCTTTTTGCGATGTTTCAGTCACAGCTGTATCAAGTTCATTTAACAGCGAAAACACTTTTTGCACGCGATTATCCGTTAACGGTTCATCGCCGTATTTGAGTTCGCCGTATTTTACATACGATAATATTAAAGCATCTATTGTCAGCCAAATATGTCCGCCGTCAGATTCAGATTCTATGAGTTGTGTCAGCGTACTAAATGATTCAAAATCGTCTTCACGCAAAATTGCCAGATTATTACCTAATACGCCGGGGTAACGGTTGAGAATTTTACCCTCAATGTATCCGTCTTCGAGCATATTCCATAAACGGGAAGCCAATTTAAGGAACATAGCCGTCCGTTTTTCATCGTTTTTGCAAAATACTCTTATATCTGCTTCGTTCATCCGGTCGTCACTTGTTTTTAAAAGCGGATCTTCGGGATACCATTTTTCGGTTTGGAAATATTGCCGGTATATCGCCGGAATTAAAAAATCAGTATATAAAAGATGTCCCAGCTCATGCGAAAAATATCCAACAACGAGTTCGTATCTTTCCTCGCGGCTTTTTTTCGCGGTGATTCTTTTGTTTCCTGCGTTAATCCATATGACGCTGTTGTTCGTACAGGCGATTTCGTTGGTTTTCGGTTCCCATACGGTACGCACGCTGACTTTACGTCTGACTCCGTAGCGGCGGGTTTGTGCCGCCGCTATGTCTTCAAGATGTCCGGCAAAAATACGCGAAGAGAAAAATTGCCGGTCGGTGATTGTTTTTTGTTTCTGGTATATAAGCTGTTTTATTTTTTTATGATCTACTCTTGCCATGAGTAAAACCTTCCTTTCTTAACTTGCTGTTTTTTTACGGCGTTTTGGCGCAAATATCGGTTCCAGAACCGATCCAATAATTGCGCTGCGGTCTTCATCGTTTGCAGTCGCCCTGCTGACAACCGTATCGAGCGCTGAAACATACGGATCTTCCGTTATTTCCGCGCTGACAATCCAGTCTATCAGACTACGCTTCCCTACCGAACCGTCCGTAATGTTATTTTTCCGACAGAAAGCCGCCATATCGTTTACGACTTGTACCATTTGTGAAACCTGTGTTTCGTCTTCCACTCCGGTAACGCTCATAGCGCGCTGCGCCATAACTTCGGGCGACGGCAATTCAATATCTGCTATCAGATTCATTCTGTCAAGCACCGATTGGTTCATGTTTCGGCAGCCTTCGTAATCGACATTCGTTGTAACGATTACAACGGCATCGGGATGACGCTTGATTATCTCTCCAGTGGGCAAAGTTATAGACCCTTCCTGTTCCAAAAGCGAGTTGAGTCCGACAAGCACACCGGGCTGCATGATGGTTGAAGGTTCTTGTATTTCTACAAGATAACCGTATTTTAAAGCCTTGATAAAGTCAGTTTCGACATACGTGTATGTTTGCCCTGACGACGGATTTTCTGATTTGACCTGATTCAATTTTTGGATTTTGTCTGTTACCATATTTAAAACGATAGCCATACAATCCTGTGATGAAGCGTTTGCTTTTTCGGTTCCGGTAAGCGAATGATAAACTCCTGAAGGGTCGTAATCCATATCATCAAGTCCGGGCAGATTCATCAGTTTAGATACGTTCTCGTAAGTCATTCCGCCCATTTCTCTGAGTGTTTTACGTTCGCTGTCAAGACCGGCGTCTCCCGTTGATACCGAATCGGTTTCAGGAAAAACCTGTCCGATGAAATCGAAAACTTCACTATTTGCAGAACAGGTGTATTTCATGTACGGAAGCCCCAGACCGGCGGCGACAGCTTTCGCGCCTTCGGTTTTGCCTGTTCCGGCAGGTCCTCTCAGCAGGAAATTACGCATTTGGGTTTGTTTCCCCGTAGATTTTTTCGCGTGTTTGCATACATTAACAATTTCCGGCGGTAGTATATAACTTGCATTCAGCATAGGCACTAACTGCTGCTCAAATACTGTCAGCGTCCGCGCCGTGTTCAATTTATACTGACCGACAAAATCACTATGGTCGGTTGCCGCAGCCGAAGTATATACTTCCGTTACCGGAGTCTGTGAAAATATGCTGAACTCGCCGACGTGAATCGATGTGGGTTCAAATTTGTTTGCGTCCAGCTGAGTGCTGGAGATACGCGTTATATTGCCGCTGCCGTCGAGTTTAACTTTGACATGCGCCGGACTTTTTTCATCTTTGACACGCCGGTAAATATTATCGCAGAGAAGCCCCGCTAATTCCGCAGCTTTATTTATATCGGTGAATCCGAGTTGATATTCCTTATTGAATGAATCATATGTTTCCTCAAATTCCTGATCGGTCATAAGCGTGGGAATCATCGCCATTATAACGGCAGCCCCGTCCATTTTATCTTTATGCAGCGTATATTGTGCCATAGTCTCCGTGTTTTTGTTATATATGCTCGCCATGACATTCCCGCTTCCGGAATCGTATGAAACCAAATGATATGTGTCGGGGTCTGTACTGGATTTATATTCCGCTATGGTTTTCTGGTCGGATTGACCGACCGCGCCAAGCGCTGAAGCGTCTGTGCATTTACAATATGCGAGTATAGCTTTTATTGCCGGTCCGTTCAACTTTGCTTCGGCGGATATTCCTGCATATTTTGACGCTGTTTTTGTTTTTTGGCTTGATAATTTATCAAAAGGTTCAGGTAATTTCCTGTTCCATACAAAAAGTAAGTTTTCTGCACTCATAGTTTAATATCCTTTCTGCATTTATATAAATGCCGTTATTATTCTGCAATATTTACTTTTATCCCGTCCTCGCAGAAATCTGCGACGGTAAATCCGTTACGTTTCAATTCCCCGCATAAATCCGGCCAACTATCCGGATGCGGGAGGTCTTCAGCGGGGATAAGCATTTCTATTTTATTGTGCGCTATCGCTTCGTTATATTTAGTATTGATATCAATGATGTTTGAATTCACCCACTCAAAAGCAAGCCGCTCATAATTGACAGGGGTATCCTCCGGCAGGCTTTCATCAAAATCTTCTTCGGTATCCTCTTCTTCCGGTTTCGGTGATTCAACCGATGCCGTAGGAGAACCAATTTCGGTTTCAAGAGTAATATAATATAAACCCTTGAATAACAGATCATGTACTATTACTTGGGCTTTGTTATATCCACCCGCGCTGTTGAGAAATATAATTAAAGGCTCGTTGTTTCTGAAACGTTCGATTGCATTGGGTACGTCCCAGACCCATCTTGCTCCCGGATATTGCTGTTCAAGCTGCCCGGTAATACGCTGCTGCAATAATCCGAACGCTTTCTGTTTAATACTGAATTCGGTTTCAGGCTGCGGCGCAGGAGAAACCGGCGGGGTTGGCGGGTTTATTTCTTTTTCTGTTTTTTGTTTGCAAAATATCAGTTTGGTTATTCCAAATATTAAAAATCCGAACAGAATCAAAAGAAAAACCGGCCACAGGCTTATTAAGAGACTGATGATGACAGGCAGCATAACCACTATTGCCAATATGGTAATTATAATGGGGATAGTGTGCTTTTTGTTTTTTTCGGGTTTCAATTTAACACCTCGTTTCGTTTTTGATATATTGTTCCGGGATATAGATATGGAGTACATTATCGTCAGCCAGCGCTTCGCAATTCTTCTGTTTTACCGGGTGAATTGCAATAATGTACTGGCGGGTCAAACGAATTCCTTTTACCATGGTTTTTATAAGTTCGGCATTCAATAGATTTTCAGTATTCCTGCGGATAACAGAATCAAATTTTTTCAGCCGTTCTTCGTCTGTAAGTTGTAAAAACTCTTTGTTTAACATAAAAACACCTCCTCCGGGCACAAAAAAAGACGCACACAAAGCTACGGATAACTTCATGTGCGTCTTATGCGCCGGGATTAATTTTTATTCCGATGTTAATATTAGAAAAATACGTTATCGTCGCCGTTATTGAATTCATTGAAACCGGTAAAATTTTTCGGCATTTCCGATTGATTCTCCGATGAATTCTGTTGCGTTGCGGCTTGCCCGTTTCCATTTTGATCCGGCGAATCGGAACTATTGCCGTGTGTGCCGTTAACGTTGGATTTATTGCCGTCGTTTGGCGCGTAATTGATTTCATCGGCAATAAAAACATGACGACTAAATTTTTGTCCATTTTCTTCCCATTTTTCTTCGTCTAATTTTCCTCTGATATCAATATGCGAGCCGTCTTTAAGCTGCATTTTTTCGATGCGTTCGCAAAGCGAATTGTATGCTTTTACCGTAATATTCATATATCTTTGATTATCCGGAGCTTTTTTGTCGTAAATACGGTAACCTACCCTAAAAGAGACTGCGGTTTTGCTTTCATTGAAATTAAACGTTTCTTTATTGTTATACCCTTTCGAGATAACAACGCCTGTGAGTATTAAACTGTTCATATTCTGAACTCCTTTCTTGCAGGGATTGCCTGCTTATATAAAATATGTTTTATATTTCAAACCCGTTTAGGGCAGAAAACAAAATAAAAAAAGTGCCAGTCGGCGCAATGCGCTAACTGACACTATAACTGAACTACGTTCAGTTTTAACTCTGATTACTTTGATTGTATAAAAACAAATCGTTGATACTAATGGATATATTATATCATATAATATCTGTGATTGTCAATCTCTTTTTTGTTTTTTGCGAAACAATTTCTAATTTTTCTATTATTGCTTTATTTCTATAAATTTATTCATAGGTTTTATGTATAATATACTGTATTGTTGATATTACATAATAATAGATATAAAAATAGAAAAGGGTATAAATAATGAATGAAATCCAAAATGAATTTTCAGTTTTTCAATTTTTTTCAGACGATGATTATGAAGAAGTATGCAGACGGGTAAATATTGAAGAAGCCGTTAAAAAAGCTAAAAGCTTAACAGAGTCCATTGGAGCAAAAATAGGTACGACCCAACGTGTGATTATCACCGACAGAGGTGATGATTGTTGTTTTGAATGGCAATTCGGCAAAGGCATTATTTTTCCTGATATGCCATTAAATTAATAATTGGGCGCGTGTCTAATTTTCTGTAAAAATCAATTCTTTGCATGAAAATAATTTTGTTCTGATGTCTTGACAACGAGCCTCTACAACCGTGATTTCGCCCAAATACCGCCAAGAAATGACTTTGGGCGGCTAAAATATTTTATCACGGTTGCCCTCATCGTCAAGACGAAAAAATTATTTTCCCCGAAAAAAATTTACACACCCAAATAATTATATTATTTAATTTAAACTGACATTAAACTTACTATTATACTTATCAAGCATCAAATTTCGAATTTATTCAGCCAAACAAACAGACTGTTGAATAGGGATATGATTTTGTTTTCCATTTCCGGCGTACAGTTCTGACTGTAGTCGCTCGAATCAATATTGTTATTTACATCGTCGTTGTATTCCTTGAAATCACCTAATATCTCGATGATATCCTCGTAATCGCTGCTGCCTATTGAA
>Ga0082212_10006733_pt1 | contig 15358 bp, 9 predicted proteins | sample TergutNt197P3_FD_71548 | JGI IMG/M metagenome (GOLD analysis project Ga0082212, IMG submission 71548) | Neocapritermes taracua P3 segment gut microbial communities from Petit-Saut dam, French Guiana - Nt197 P3 | ecosystem: Host-associated > Arthropoda: Insects > Digestive system > Gut ...
CGCGTATCATCGAATTAAACCACATGCTCCTCCGCTTGTGCGGGCCCCCGTCAATTCCTTTGAGTTTCAACCTTGCGATCGTACTCCCCAGGTGGATCACTTATCGCTTTCGCTTGGCTACTGAACATTGCTGTCCAACAACGAGTGATCATCGTTTACAGCGTGGACTACCAGGGTATCTAATCCTGTTTGATCCCCACGCTTTCGTGCATGAGCGTCTGTATCAACTTCGTTACCTGTCTTCACGATCGGCGTTCTGTGACATATCTATGCATTTCACCGCTACACATCACATTCCGGTAACGTCAATTGAACTCTAGTCCGGCAGTATCATAGGCAGTTTTGCAGTTAAGCCGCAAAATTTCACCCAGGACTTACCGATCCGCCTGCGCACCCTTTAAACCCAATAAATCCGGATAACGCTTGCACCCTCCGTATTACCGCGGCTGCTGGCACGGAGTTAGCCGGTGCTTATTCATCATATACTTGCAGGCAGGGACACGTCCCTGCGGTTACTCTATGATAAAAGAAGTTTACAATCCATAGGACCGTCTTCCTTCACGCGGCATGGCTGGGTCAGAGTTGCCTCCATTGCCCAATATTCCCTACTGCTGCCTCCCGTAGGAGTCTGGACCGTGTCTCAGTTCCAGTGTGGGGGGATATCCTCTCAGAACCCCTAATCATCGTGGTCTTGGTGAGCCGTTACCTCGCCAACTAACTAATGATACGCATGCCCATCCTAAATCAATAAATCTTTAATTATAAAAAGAGGTCTTCTCATAATCACATGGAATATTAGCGCTAATTTCTCAACGTTATGTTCCAATTTAGGGTAGGTTGCATACGCGTTACGCACCCGTGCGCCACTCGTCAGCACCTATTGCTAGGCCTGTTACCGTTCGACTTGCATGTATTAAGCCTGCCGCCAGCGTTCATCCTGAGCCAGGATCAAACTCTCCATAATAATTAATGTTGTGTCTGATTATATTTCAAATCTTTTGTCTGTTCCCAACTCGTTCGCTTTTGTCTTTCTCAAATCTAAAAAATTTTCGAGTCTTTTTTTGTTTGCTACATTCATTCCAATCTTTCAAAGAACTTAATCCCCATCCCTTCTCCCCTTCTCCCTTCTCCTTTCTCCTTTTTCCCTTATCCTTCTATCCCCTCTCTCCCCCTCGCAAATGGGACGGCAAAAATATAATTTTTTTAATACGAAAATATGTGTATGAAATTTTGGTTATTTTTTTTTACTTAAATGGATTCACTCGGATATTTCAAATAGTTTTCTAACGGATAGCTCAAAGAATCTTTATAATATTTTCTCAAAAATTCAATTTTCGATTCAATTAACCTACAATTCATAGAATAACGCTCAAGAGCTAATGAAAAATTATGCATTCCATTGGAAATATCGTCGTTTATGATGTACATTTTTTTTATCATTTCTTTGTATTCTTTACCTTCGCTGTGAACCTCCGTTGCTTTACTATAATGCCTCAATGTCATGGCTATCGAATAGTTGGGAACCAAAAAATGACGATTCCCAGTTCCAATATCGTTTAAAATATTGGTTTCAAAAACCTTGTTTGTTGTACTTGTTTTTTTTCGAATGTTATCATAGAGTTCGTTTACAATTCTTTCAAAGCGATTAATATAAATCTCTACACTTGTTACTATATCTCCAATAATATATTTTCTTCTTTTTTTCATTGTATTGATTCCTTTATCAATAAAGACTTTTCGTTCTTTCTTGTTATCTGAATATTGTGGCAATATATGATAAGTTAATTGATAAAGTGTTGCCCATTTTGAAATTTGATGATAAATATCGCCAATAAAGCTATGTGAAAAATTAGAAAATTTGTTTGAAGATAAAATTTCTATTATTTGTGTTAAACAATACAAAGAATCAGTAATTAGAAAACATAATACATCAATATTATTTCCTTGATTTTTTATTTTTAATAATTTTGATATTGTTTCATCGGTAGCGATATTTTGCTCATTCTTAAAATAATCTGTCAGGAATGAAACATATAACATCTGGAAATCAAATGCATGAAAGTTCAATTCCTGTCCATGTGTAACTTTTTTAAATATACTTTCAAAAATAGCCATATTCATTTTCGCTTTAAACTCTAATGAAAGTATTTTTCCCTGAATAGTAGAGGATAAGCGATTCTGAGACAATAATGTGGATTGGTAACAATCAAAATAAACAGTATCTACTCCGTCTTTAATATCTATTGAATCTAATTCTAATTTACAGTAAGCAAACAAAACCTCTTCTATGCTTGCGGTTGTAGATAAATTAGAAAGATTAATGTGCATGGTTGGTCTATTTCTCAAAATGTATTTTAAGTTTTGTAGATCAATATAATTAACATTATCATTTGTAATATTATTATTTCTGAGTACTTTTCTAACTATGGTATTTCTAATTTCTTCAAATAGTAGTATTTCATTAGAAAATGGATTTTTAGCAATTGCTAAATGTTTATCAAAAATAATTAAAATTTTCGTCAAACATTCGCTGCTATCTAAGGGGGAGGTGTTTTTGAAAAAATATTCCGAAGACAGCCAATAATATAATATGGTTTTCTCTAATTTTGATAATTTGTAATTCTTCTCTTTATCTATTATTTCAAGAAAATCATCAATAACATTTGGGTTCTTATTGCCATGTTGGTAATCGTAATACTTTTCAAGAAAACGCAAAAAAGGTTTCAAAAAGTTTTCTTTATCTAATTTATTGTCATTTTCACTTACACAACTTAAAGTAACATCAGCTTTTATTCTCAATGCAGAAGCTAACACAAAGAAATAATTGCTGTTTGTTTGTGTCTCCTTAAAGTATTCCAGAAATTTAAAAAAGTATGATTTTCTTTTATTGTATCCATTTGCAGGTATTTTATTCAGAGATTTTGACTTGATATATGCACTTACTTTCGGTTCAAACACTCTTTTGAAAATAGAAAGACTTTTTGAAACATAATTACAAGCGTAACAAGGATGATTCTTATCCCTATTTGTGCAGTGGTTATAACAGTTGTGGCATTTTTCCAGCTCGCCATCTTTAAAATATTTTTTTCGTTTTCTTAAACCAAATCTATAAAATCTCAAAATGAGTGATTCTATTGTTCTTTTTTCTAAAGGAGTTACTTTCTTCTTAGGATTATTTTTTTCAAAATCGCTAATATATTTACGAATATATTCATTTACTTTTTCCCATATTTTTTCATTCTCAACCGTACTTTGGTAAATTATCCATAAATTGTTAGAATTATCAATAAAAAATCCTTTCAGAATCTCCTTTGGAAATTTACCTGCAATCATTTTTGCGTATTTATCAGAATTTATAAAACAAAACTCATTGATTGTTTCATAAATATCAAAACCACGCATTTGCAGATATTCGTCATCTTTAGGATTCGAATAATTTTTCAGGAAGAGTATAGAGGCTAATTTTTTATAGAAATCGGCTGCTTGAATAAATTTGTCTTTTGAATCGGTTAACAAGTACATATATTTGAACTGGTCTTCAGCCAAATCAAGATTTTCTTGTGTGATACCGTTAAGGTCTATTTTTTCAATAACAAATAGATTCGCTAAAATTACTTGATAGATAAATTTTACCTCCGTAAATAAAGTTATTCTTGATATAATTTCCTGTTTTTCAGGTGATAATATTTTTGACAATCCGGACAAATTGTAATCGCCGTCAAATAAAAAGTCTATTTTTTTGTTTTTTATTATTGTCATTTCTCGATAAAATGGCAATACCTCTGCTGCATAAAACTTATCCTTCCAATGATAATTCCATCTTGTTTCAGTATCCCCATCAATATCATGATAAAATTTAATTTTCTTAGTTTTCCATTCCCCTTCTGTATTTTCTTTCAATGGATTATCTTCGTAAAAATATCCTAGACCCAGTTCCTTTTCGTCTAAGTATCTAAATTTAACAAGATAATCAAGCAAGGTGTTGTAAAACACAAACGCCTCATTATAAGCACCTTTAAACTCTTTTGCTAATCCCAATTTTAAAACTGTATGATTTAGCAAGACATGCAGATGTAACCTGTCATTATCTTTCAAATTATCTCCTGTCTTTCCGCAACTTCGCAATTCAGATTTAATAATTTCAAAAGCATTCTGATAATGTTGAATGGCTTCATTATATTCTTCATCCAATAAATGGATTTCACCCAATACTTCCAATTGGGATGCCAATATAATGGCATATTGATTTTTTGCCAAACGTCCTCTGAGACTTTCTTCTACTGCTAAATATTTTTTCTCATTATCTTTAATTTGTTTATAATAATGTCGTTTTACGGGCAAGGATTCGTCAAGTGTGAAGTTGAAAATGGCAGATATTTCTTCCGACACACGAGAGTTATATTTAATTTCGTCTGCAATGAATTTTCTAAATTTATACTGGTAAACTCCGCCGCAAATATCTGTTATGAGATTTTGTCGCAAAAATGAAAAAATGACATCTATAGCATCTCGTAAATTAGGAATATGATAAACTTCTAATAATTCCGGAGTATGTTCAATATTTTCGTATGAAAAACCGCCTTTGTGATGTTTTAAAATATGGTCAATCAAAAATGAAATTGAAACAAGCATTTTATCTCCGAAATGGCTCGTTTTATTTATGATGGCTTCAATAATCGGATAGGCAATATAGTAGATAAAACCTATTTTCTGTTGGTCGTTTGCTGTAAAAGATAGGCAATATCTTGATTTTATAATATCTTTATATTCATTTTTTAAGAATAGGTTTTTTGGGTGTTTGGGTATAAAAAATTTAATGTATTGTTCAAAATAAATGGTAATTTTTTTAGGCGAACCATTGCAAACATGGGTTAAATAAAAAGAGAATTGATTTAAAAAGACAATTATTTTGTCTATGAACAAGAAGGTTTGTTTGATTTCATGCAGAAGAATGTTTTTTTCATTTTCTTCTAATGGAATATAGGAATAACGCTGATAAGGTACTACAAAATCAAATGCAGGTATTAAAGATTTAGATATTACATAATCTCTTTTTTCTTTTAATATGGTGGCTTTATTAAGATCTTCAAATTCGTTATAAGTTTCAAATCTTTTATTTGTAATTATAATTTGTTTGCCTATTAAGTAATCATTTATCATTGTCTCAATCAGAAATTTTTTATACATTCTTAAATTAGGATACCGATATGTAATGTTGTCTAATTTTTGATGTTCTATTTCTTCCTCTTTGTTAGTTTTTTGTAGTTTCTGAGGAATTAGTTTTCCTCTCTCTTTATAATATTGATATTGAGCATTTTTTATATACCATTGTTCGGGAATTAAATATCCACAAATATATTCTTCGGTTTTAGTGAGAATATTTTTTTGTTTGGTAGAAGATTCCAAAAACGAATCAACATAAATAACATTGTTAAAAATACTGCTTGCGGCAAATTCGCGGTCAGCAAGGTCTGCCAAAAAGGCATCGTATAGCTCTCTACCTGAAATAAATACAAACTTTGCTGTTACTTGCGACATAAAGAGTTTCATATTTCCAAGCAGTTTGAGCACATTTTGTTTCCTATTACGAATGGCAGAACTCCCTTGAAAATCTACCTCTGTTTCAAACTCAGGTACATCTTGATCAATTTTTACAACTTGATTATAAACAGGGTCAATTTTATCTAATTCGTCAAAAACGATAATGAATTTTGGAGTCTGAATAATTTTTTTTCCCAATATTTTTTCCACCAACCCAAAAGCCATTTGTATTAAAGAACGCACTTTTTGGATGTCTTTTAAAATTTTAATCAATTCGTCTTCGATTTCACGGGTTGATGCCTTAGAATAAATTTTATTTTTTCTACGATTAAAATTAAAACTGAAGATTGAGGTGGGATTGGTATATCCTGTATTTGGACCGGAATCTTCTGTAACAGAAGCATCTATTCTATCTATTAAGAATCTTAATTGCTCCAAAATTATTCTTGATGAACGTTTTCTGATAGTAGGTATGGCAGATACAATAAAATTGTAAAGCATTTTTACAACAAAATAAAATATGGGAGTTAGTACTAATTTCGTGATTATTTTTACATTTCCCTTAATTAGTAAAACAGTAAGATTTTGGACAACCTTAAATAAGCTACTTGTATTCTTTCCAATTTTAACTTTAGTAATTATTGTAGTAATGTCAATGTAATCCAAGAAACATACAATAAGAATAGCACCAATAAACAGCAAAATATTTTTCCCAATAAGCCTAATCCAGTTCGTATTAAACCAATTTAAATAATCTTTATATGTATCGTATATTCTTTTTGCAATCAGGCTCAAAATATCTTGTTCTCTTAACGTTTCATGTCCTAAATTTAATTTTATTATAATGTTATATTTACTTTCTTTTATATCTTTTATCTTAAAAACCTTTTCAAACCAAGTTTTGTGATTTTCATAATCTGTTTTTTCAATATTTTTTAACCACCTCTTGAATTTATGCCATGTTTTTTTGAGATTATAGCATACGAGAATAAGTATTATTCCACAAATAGAAAAGATAAGACTCCATGAGCAAATTGTAAGAAACCAATCTATGTTTTCTTTAGAAAAACTGATTTCATAATCAGATAGGACATACAAATTTGAGGGTAAATTAGAATCAACAAAAAATGTAAAAAACAGTGAAATAAATGAAATCATAAATAATAAACAAAAAAAGGTAAAAGCCCTCATTCTGTTTTTGTCTTTTCTCGTAATTTTATTCAAAACTTTCCCAACGAAACTGGATTTACCCATGCCACGGTATCCTGTAACCAAATAGGCTCCGGAATCACCATTGGTAAGCCATTCTTCCAACTGCTCGGAATCTTCCTCGCGTCCAATAAAATTGGGAAACACTTCTTCTTCGGAAGAGGGTTTGTGGAAGTACTTAAAATTGGGTAGCGGGATGTGTAATTCTCTTATCTTTGATTTTAAGAAATCAAAATTGCTTTTTGTTTCAGCATCATTATTTGGCATGTAAAAAATATTTAAAATTGATGTGTGCAAAATTATAATTTTTCTGTAAAAATAGCGCTCAAACTTTTTCTTAACTACATAACAAAAAAATATACTTTCGCCTTGTAAAAAAAGGCAACATTATGCATCTATTTGAATACGTTCTCATTCTGCTTTTCGCTGTATTGCTCTCTAATTTCATTCACCGGTTTTTGCCGGCGGTGTCGGCGCCTATTATCCAAATTGTGCTGGGCGCGGGCGTTGCCTTACTGCCTTTGGGTTCCAACACACCATTCGACCCCGACCTGTTTATGATCGTATTTATTGCACCGCTAATCTTTCTTTCCAGTATGCTGTTGGATAAAAAATCGTATTGGAATTTGAAGTACCCCATTATGAATCTGGCATTTCTGTTAGTATTTGCCTCCGTCATCGGAATAGGCTACCTTACCCATTGGCTTGTGCCCGCCATTCCGTTGGTGGCAGCCTTCGTACTCATTGCCGCATTAGCCCCTACCGACGACATCGCAGTGATCTCTTTGGGAAAAAGAATCAATATCCCGCCTAAAATCATGAATATCTTAACCGGCGAATCTATCCTCAACGATGCCTCCGGCATTGTCAGTTTTCAGTTTGCAGTGCTTGTGGCGGCTACCGGCTCATTTTCCATGATAGAGGCAACCGGACGTTTCATCTTAATTGGGCTGGGCGGCATTTTGGCAGGATTAGTGTTCACCTTCCTAAAATATCTGTTTTTAAAGTGGATACGTAACTTGGGAATGGAAAATATTACCCTTCATATCCTCATTGAAATACTAACTCCGTTTATCGTCTATTTATTGGCAGAAGCGCTGCAAGTAAGCGCCATTCTCGCCATCTTCTCGGCAGGCATCGCCCACTCTTTCAACCGTAAACAACTCAATCCCGAAAATGCCACTCTGAATGCAGCATCCAACAGCATTTGGAACGTGCTCTCATTCACTTTGGAAGGGTTGGTGTTCGTAATATTAGGCGCCCAACTTCCCGATATCCTCCGCACGTTGCAAATGGACGTTTACCCTGTTAGCACATCTAAAATAATTCTTGTTATCCTCACATTGACATTGGTTTTTACCGCAAGTCGTTTTTTGTGGTCTTACTGTACCATTCGCCGAAAAAATTACGCAGATACCACACACAATACGAGCAAATTGCGGGCTTCTCTCATCTTTGCGCTGTCAGGGGCAAGAGGCGCCGTTACCTTAGCCATTGTGATGTCTATTCCGGTTTTCATTAACGACACCGCATTTCCGCAACGCGATTTGCTTATTTTAATCGCCACCGGCGTAATAATATGCTCTTTGCTGATTACCAATTTTGTGTTGCCTTTTTTTGTAGAAAAAACCGACCCGCAAACCAAAAGCCTCGAAGAAAAACAAGCCTGCATTGAAATTTTTCAAAATGTAATAAAAACATTATCCGCCCAACTGAACGATGATAATAAACGCGCATCATTTAAGATTGTAAAAGAATACATCAGCAGAATTTCTGCATTGCAAAATAAAAATTTGATGAATTTTCGTGATAATGAAGATAATAGAAAAATAATTTTGCAGATTTATGAGTGGAAAATTCAACATATTAATGAGATGTATGAAAAAGGAGAAATTGATGAGTTTATGATTTCCACCTATTTAAGTATGCAAAAAAGACGTTTTGACATTATTCTTAAAAAAAGTGAAAATCCGTTTAAAAATATTCCTAAAGCATTTACGATTAGAAGATATGCACGAAAATTTTTATTTCGTTATAATAAACTGAAAAAATACCGCAGTCAAATTTTTGCGACTATGCAACAGAGCGACCAAATGATTCTTGAAAAATTGAATGCACTGCGCCAAACCGAGCAAAATCCGGCGATTGACAAATTTATCTTCTACTATGATTTTTCTCGTTCTTTACAAAGCAGCCGAACAGGGCGCTTGCAACAAACATCGCAGGAGGAACAAGATGTTAAGGAAGTGGCAGAATATGCTTTTCAATTAGAGCGAGATCAAATTAGAATGATGTTTGAGGAGGGACGTATTTCTCGCGAAACGGCTACAGAAATGAGAAACAATATTTCGTTGCTGATGGCGCAAATGGAGTAACCCGCATTTGCATACAGTGTCGAAAAAAATTGATATTTTACTTTACCCTCAACAACCGCTGCAATTTCACAAACTGCTCCCGCCAGCGCGGTTTTACCGAGAACCACAGTATTTCAATGAGCAGGAAAAATAAACCTAAGGCTAACGGATACTGAAATTTGCTTTCATATCTGGAAAAAGTAATCTCTTGCATATCCACTTTATTCATGTTGTTAATTTTTTCCAAAATAGTTTCAAAACCCATGTTGGCGTTGGAAGCATGCACATAAATGCCGCCGCCGGTTGCGGCAATCTCTTTTAAAATATCTTCGTTTAGGCGGGTAATCACCGTGTTGCCTTCCAAATCTTTCTTATAGCTGCCGGTTCTTTTGTCGGGGATAGGCGCCCCGCGTAGATCGCCAATACCGATGGCGTGTATGGTAATTCCCAGTTTACGCACTTGCGCTGCTACTTCAACAGCTTCGGGAAAATGATCTTCCCCATCGGATACGACCAAAATTACTTTTGAGTTAAGTTGAGAAATTTTATTCAAATCGGCATTTCCATCTCTTACTTCCGGCAACATGGAAACGGCAGCCAAATCTATTGCAGCGGCAATATCGGTTCCTTGTTCGTTCATAAGTTTCGGATGTACATAATTCACAAACATTTTTGCGGCGGAGTAATCGCTGGTAATGGGCAATTGCACAAACGATTTGCCGGCAAAAACCACTAACCCTATTCTGTCGCCCTTCAGTTGGTCAATAAAACGCGAAAGCGCTATTTTAGAGGCTTCCAAACGGTTTGGTTGCACATCTTCTGCCAGCATACTGTTAGAAATATCCATTGCAATCATAATATCCACGCCTTTGCGCATTCCTTTTTCCAAAGCGCTGCCCACCTGCGGGTTTGCCAGTGCAAAAATGAAACATGTCAACGCTACCATCAGCAAAGAAAATTTGACGGTTTGCGTAGAAAAGGAACGCAACGGCATCAAGCGGTTCATTAACACTTCATCTCCAAATTGTTGCCAACGCTTTTTAGCAATGTAATATAATAATATGTAACCTGCAATAAAAAACGGAATAATCAATAATCCGTACAAATAATTTTCATTTCCAAATCTGAACATAATACGTTATGGCAAATATTTTAGATAGTTTCCTTTATTTTTATAAAGTTGCCTTACTAACGAAGAAGATATATGAGATAGTGTAGGATTGGTCATAAAAAAAACAGTTTCCAGCCCAAAAAGTTCCTTATTCGCCTGCGCCAAATCGTTTTCATATTGAAAATCAATGCTATTTCTTATTCCTCTAATTAAATATTGGGCATTCTTTTTTTTGCAAAATTCGCCGGTAAATCCGGAATAAGTCTCAATAACTATTTTTTCATTGTTAACAAATGGTTTTTCAATAATTTTCATTCTATCTTCCAAAGAAAACAGTGGTTGTTTTTCTTCATTCACTCCAATGGCAATAATTATCTTATCGAAAAGCGGCAACGCCCTTTTTACAATATCTTGATGACCAATAGTAAACGGGTCGAAAGTTCCGGCAAAGAGGGCGGTATTTGGCATTGTTATTCTCTAATTATAGTAAAATTATAATCATCAATAAACTTCACTAAGCGGGAAGGTTTATATTCAATAGAATCTGCATATTCTTGAGGAACCACATAATCTACTTGATCTATAATTTCTTGCGATATTTCAGAAAAAGTAACGGGAGTAATATCTCCCGATGTATTGGCAGAAGTGGAAACCAACGGTCGCTCCAAAGCTTTGATAAGTTTTTTGCAAAACGGATTGTTAGTAATCCTAATGGCAACCGTTCCATCGGGGTGAATGAGTTGCTTGGGCAAATTGTGGGCAGTAGGATAAATGTAAGTAGTTGGACGATAAGTATGTGTGATTAAATCCCACGCAATCAGCGGAATTTTTGCCACGTAGAGCGGCAACCTGTCGGTAGAATCCAGCAAAATAATCATACTCTTACTTTCTTGCCGCTGTTTTATGGCGTAAATCCTTTTAATCGCTTTTTCGTTAGTGGCATCACAACCAATGCCCCACACGGTATCTGTGGGATATAGCAAAATTTTACTTTGTAATAAAAGTTCTTTACATTTCAATATTTCTTGTTCCATAAAAAAAAGAATATTAAGGCTGCAAAAATAATTTTATTTTTATTTTTTCGTTTACTAATGACTAAAAATAAAGAATATGCTTTCATTTTCCCTATTATCTTTGAAAATTATTTTCATTATCGCAATTATCGGCTTTCAACTCGGATTATGGTTTATTTTTAAGAAAGCCGGTGAAAAGCCTTGGAAAAGTCTCGTTCCTGTATATAATTTTTGGTTGTGGCTCAAAGTGTTGTCGCGCCCCAAATGGTGGATGTTTCTCATTCTGTTTCCGTTTATCGGATTTTTTATGTTGTATTTAATGGTTTGGAAAATGATACGGTTATTTGGCAAAACAAGTTATTTGTATCTCATTCCGGGAACATTTTTCTTTTTTATCTATTTGCCTTGGTTAGGGATTTCTAAAAAAGAACATTATACAAGGCTGGAAGATTTGCCGAAATTTAAAAAAAGTTCAGGGCGCGACTGGATGGACGCGCTGATTTTTGCCGTAGTGGCTGCCTATGTTTTGCGCAGTTTTCTATTTGAATTATACGCTATTCCGACCTCTTCCATGGAGAGTTCGCTCATGGTAGGCGATTATTTGGCGGTAGATAAAATTACCTACGGACCACGCATTCCTGCCACTCCCATTGCTATTCCTTTTGTGCATCATACAGTTCCGTTAACAAAATTCACAAAAGCATACTTGGAATGGGTGAAATTGCCTTACTGGAGGTTTCCGAAAATAAAAACCGTAGAAAGAGGTAATGCAGTGGTATTCAATTATCCTGACGGCGATACGGTGGTTTTGGAACATCAAAATCAAAGTTATTATGCCATCCTTAGAGGATTTGAAGCCTCGTACCCTGGGAAAGGGCGAGAAGCGCTTAATCAAATGTTTCATGTTAAAGCAAGACCTGTGGATAAACGGGAGTTTTATGTAAAACGCTGTGTCGGACTGCCCGGAGAAAAATTGGAAATTATTAATACGGATCTATTTATTGATGATAAACCGATTCCAAATCCTAAACGCGTACAATTTAAGTATAACGTGGTGGATCCGACCGGTGTCGGGCTCAATTCTAAAAAAAGAAAAGCATTGAATATTAACGAAGGAGATAAGGAAATCAGCAAATATTTTTCATGTTATAGTTTAAATAATGTGCAAAAAGAAGCCATAGAAAAAATGGGAATGAAAGTGGAAAAATTGGTTGCTAATCAAGGCGAAAGGGAAGTTGATGTATTTCCGCACGACGCCCGTTATCATTGGAATAAAGATTTCTTCGGACCGATTACTATTCCTGCAAAAGGGGCAACAGTAACTCTGAACGATTCTACTATTGTGCTTTATTCTCAAATTATTCACAACTACGAACTTCACGATTTACAGGTAAAAGAGGGACAGATTTTTATTGACGGTAAACTCGTTACCGAATACACATTTCAACAAAATTATTACTTTATGATGGGCGATAACCGACACAACTCCGCCGACTCGCGCTTCTGGGGATTTGTACCCGAAGATCATATTGCCGGCAAAGTGTGGTTCGTTTGGCTTTCATTAGATAAAGACAAAGAATGGGGAGAAGGCAAAATTCGCTGGAAAAGGATGTTTCGAAAAGCAAAAAACGACTAATGTTGAACATATCATATTTTTTTTATTTTTGTGCCGTTAAAAAAGATTTTTAATTAAAAACGTAATTTATATGAAATCAAAACTATTCTTTTTTAAATCAATAGCATTGCTTGGCTTGGTAATGCTATTTTTGGCAACCTGTGTTGCTCAGAACGATGTAAAAATTGTAACCGAACCATGCGAAGACAATCCAACGGCAGTAGCGCCGAAAGATAATGTCCAGGTAAAATCAACCAATGAAGTAAAAAACGATTCCCCAACCGTTACCATTATTTCTACTGACCGCAATGACCCTAACGAAAAAACGAAGGTTCAGTATGCAAATATCTCAATGCCGGATAAGTGCTTTACCACTAATGAAGTAGATATTAAAGATTCCGATTCTCCTCATTATGTAGCCTCCCCAAACCCTGAATACATTTACGGAAAAAGAGTTTTGGTGGAACATCTCTTAAAGAATGCACGTTACCCCAAAGATGCGAAAAGAGACAAAGCCGAAGGAATTGTGCTGGTTCAGGTAATTGTTGAAAAAGATGGTTCGTTCACAGATGCAAAAGTAATTCAAGCCGTTCACCCGCTGTTAGATGAGGAAGCATTGCGCGTGGTAAATACATTGAGTTGTTTTATTCCGGGAAAAGTGAACAGAGAACCCGTGCGTTGCTACTACCAAATTCCAGTCGCTTTCGAATATAAAGAAAAATAATTATAAGTATTTTTTAGCCAAAGAGATAAAGGCATCATCAATTGCCAATATTTCAGCAATTTTAACCGCTTCTGCCGGAGCGGTTTTTTCATTACAATCTTCCAACTGATAATCAATATATTTGTTCAATTCTTGCGGATGTGTCTTAATGTGCTCTATCTTATTCCATTGAATCCCTTTTACGCGCAACCTACGAAAATTTCCTTCAACGTTAGAATAATGGGTCGTAACTAAACATATTGAATTTCTATGATTCATCATTTCTAAAAACGCAGTAACAAAAGCGCTTCCTTCTTTGGGATTGGTGGTGCGTGCAAACTCATCTACCAACACCAGCATCTTCTTATTCATTTGCATATCCTGTAAAATATGATGAATGTGCAAAATCTCATTCACAAAGGAAGATAACCCCGTGTATTCGGTATCGCTATCGCCGGAAACAAAGTGGATTTTTTCTACCGGAATAATCAATGCTTTTTGTGCAGGCACATAAAATCCAAATTGAAACATCCACTGACAAAACACTACCGACCTGAGAAAAATGGATTTTCCCGTCATATTCGCGCCGGTAATTAAACACGGTTCTTGATTTAATTCAATATTAACCGGTTGGAAAGCCGTATTTTCTTTTTTTAGCCGATGCGCCACTACCGGATGAACAAGTCCCTTATAAGAAGTTTGCGTATCGGAAATTTTCGGTTTACAGCAATTCCAATTCAATGCTAATTGCGCTTTAGCAAGCAGTAAATCCAATTTTGCCAAAGAATGTAAATTTTGCTCTAATTGTTCAGCAAAAGGGTGAATTTTTTTTACTAAATTTTGTCTGATTTTATTTTCCAACTTGGAAATCTGCCACAGCAAATCCTCTTTTTCTTCCTGCGATGCTGTGATAGTGCTTTTATTTCGCAAAGCAGTGAGTTCTTTACTATAAGATGAATATATGTAAAAATGAGGAATGAAACTATTTTCGGGATCTAAAATTTCAATCACTTTTTTCACATCAAACAATTCAAAAATGGGGAAAGAAGTTTGAAGCAATATTTGATTCAACTCGTGCATAATAAGTGCGCTCTTTTTCACTTCAAAAAGTTCAATATCATCTAATTCCTCGGCATTTTTTAATCGCGAAAATGTACCAAAAATATCTTGCACAGAAGAAAGCAAGTGTTTTATTTTTTGCATACTTTCTTCATGTTGTTTTTGCCAAATCAACACATTCTCAATTTCAAGGAAGATAGATGCAAGCAAGGCATCATCTACAATAAATTCGCTTTGTAGCAATTCTTTTCTTCCAATCGAAGAATGGATTTGTATATTATCATAAACAAACCTGAATATAGGGAGGTTGGCAAGGCAATCTTTAAATGTAAGCATATTACGCTTTTCCACTTACATTTCCAATAATTGGAATTACCTCTTGTTGTGCATCTACAATTTTACCGTTTTTAGCTTCAAATTTTTGTACGTTATCTTGTAGCGCAAACAATAAGCGCTTCGCATTTTGCGGCGTTAAGATAATGCGAGAACGCACCGTTCCTTTGGGCATTCCCGGCATAAGTGATACAAAATCTAAAATAAATTCGGCATTCGAATGGGTGATAATGGCTAAGTTTGAGTAAACGCCTTGCGCTACTTCATCACTTAAATGGATATCTATTTTTTGTCCTTGTTGTTGTTGTTGTTGTTGTTGCATAATATTATAATTTTGAAGCCATTAGTGTTTCGTATTCTTCTTTTGAACTTACTTGAATATGTTGATAATCTTTCAATCCTGTTCCTGCGGGAATAAGG